>Ga0101944_10000320_pt1 | contig 146967 bp, 115 predicted proteins | sample DewCreD2012metaG_FD_75245 | JGI IMG/M metagenome (GOLD analysis project Ga0101944, IMG submission 75245) | Hot spring sediment bacterial and archeal communities from British Columbia, Canada, to study Microbial Dark Matter (Phase II) - Dewar... ...
GCCGTCTTGCAGGGGTCTTTGTTTAATTTTATCGAGTTCTACAGTTCACTGGCCCTGCCCCAACCTCAGGTAGATGCCGGGTGGTACAACTTCAACGCCACAAATTCTCCCCTGATCCACGGGTGGGACTACCTGTTCGACCCCAGCCATTATGACCTTTACTGGCTCCAAAACCGCGTGAACGGCCTTCACGCCCTGGTTATGCTGGTGCTGGCCTTTGCCGGCGGCTGGTTGAGCGCGTTTTGGGCCTGGTACTTCCTCTCATACACCGCGCGGAAGCGCCTGGCGACCTCGCTCCAGGTATAGCGCGCGATCATTTTTCGATAGCCGGCCTCGCCCAACAGGCGGGCATAATTCGGGCTGCGCAGCAGCACAATCAGCGCCTCGGCCAACAGGGTGAAATCCAAGAAAGGAACCAACAGCCCATCCACGCCAGCGTCAATCACCCAGGGAATGGCCCCGCTGGTACTGCCCACCACTGGCTTTTTCGCGGCCCAGGCTTCCAGATAAGCAATCCCAAACGACTCAAAGCCCGATGGATAGGCCAGCACGTCAATGGCCGAAAACAACCAGGGCTTTTCTTCGTTGGCAAAGTTGTATTGGAGAATAACCTTGTGCCGGTCCTGCTCCGGTAGTTCCGCCACCATCGCCTCAAGCTGGTCGGCAAACAGCGTGCGGTGACCAGCCAACAGCAGGCGAGCCTCTGGGATGATCTGCCACACCAGCGGCATAGCCTTAAGCAAAGTCCCCACCCCTTTGGCCCACGAAAGCTGGCCGATAAAGCCCACCACTGGCAGACCTTCGAGCCCCAGGCGGCGTTTGGCATCTTGAGGGTCAATGCCGTGATAGGGTTCGGGGTCCACTCCCACCCCAATCGTCTCAACGTGTTCGCGCGGGATACCGTGCTGCTGGCATACCCATTGGGCTTCATACTCGGTGTTGGCGATGTAATGACTGCATTTACGGATGGCATCGTAGATCATAGGCCGGCTGAAACCCCAATCGTCTGCCGGGTGCAGTCCGCCGTGTAGGATACAGGGGCGGTTCGAGGCCCGCGCGCCTGCCAGCGCGTCGAACATGTGCAGAAGCGGGAAGGATGAGGCCGCGATGACATCCGCCGGGTACGCGCGGATAGCCTGGCGCAGTCCGGGGACAATCGGCCCGCTGGCGATAGCGCGCAAGTACTGGTTGCCGGGCATCCGCAGCCGGTAGGTGAGCACCTGAGGTACGCGCACCATCTGACTGATCCACGTCCGCACCGGAAAGCGCCGGATTTTAACGCCGTTCAACTCTTCCCAGCCGGTTGCCATGCGGGGCAGTTTGGAATTATAAAATGCCTCGCCGCTGTAGCAGTTGGTGGTGAAAACGGTCACCTCATCGCCAAACTGGCGGGTTAATTCTTCTGAAATTTTCTGGATCAAAAATTCCGTGCCGCCAATAGCCGGGTAATAGCCCTGGGTAACGTGCAGAACCTTCATGCCGCCCTCGCGCTCGCTAAATCCGGTTCAGACGCCACTGGATATGCCGCCAGACGCGGTGCAGCATCACGCCGAACCCCTCGGTACGGTACAGGAAGATCATCTTGGCGAAGTAGTTGCGGGGCGGCTGTGGGGTTTTCTTCTCGTTCAACAACCGGATAAACCCCCGGTCTGGGGCCGCTTTGCCGGTTTCCATATAGCGGCGCAGCGGCGCAACCACCTGCCGCCAGTGGAGTTGATCTTGCAGGGGCTTAAAGTTGGCCTGCCATTGTTCTTTGGGACAGTCGAGGATGCGGATCAACGCCTGGGCGACCTCTGCCACCCCAAATTCTGGCACGACCTCGCCCACCCGGTACTGGCGCACCCACTCACTGGTGATGTCACCATCCGTGATCAGGATCGGAACACCCGCCCAAATGCTGTCTAACACGCGCGTGCGCAGTGAGTAGCGCGTTTCTACGTGAATGGGGTGCAGAGTCACGCTGACATCGGCTTCGGCCAGCAGGGCCTCGCGGTCTTCGTAAGGGACCCATTCGATGAAAATGATCGAGCGGTCTTTTTCGCCCAGCTCAGAGGCCAGGGCTTCGGCTTTTTCGGCCATCTGATGGCGCGGGACGAGCGGGTTAGGGTGGCGCGTGCCTAAAAAGACCAGGCGCGCCTGTGGATAGCGGCGGATAACTGCCGGCCAGGCTTTAATTAAGGTCAGCGGGTCCAGCCAGTTCCAAATGCCCCCGCCCCACAGCACGATGCGCGCATCCGCCGGGATGTTAGGATGAATGCCCTTCAGCATGGGCCGGGCCTGGGGCGGGCGGTCGGGGATGCCGATCCCGACAATATCAATCAGCGAACGCAGTGAGGGATCTTCCTTAAAATTCTCTGGGTTGACGCGCCCGTTGGCCGTCAGGATGCCCATCCAATAGTCGCGCTGGCGCTCATTGCCGCAGATAAAATAGTCGCCCACCTGGGCCAGCATGTTGGTAATGTCAATGGCCTGTTCGTTCAGCGCCCGCTGGCTCGCCATTGGCTCGTTAAGATAGTAGTGCAGGTTCTCCAGCACAAACGGATCATAAAAATCAACAATGCGCCGGGTAGAAAGCTCCGCCAGGAAGGGGAATTTCTGAATCATATACCCAGAAATCAGCACCGCGTCGCTGTTTTCGGCCAACACGCGCAGGCTGTCGGGACGATCTTCCCAGTAGCGCACAATCCGCAGCCCTTCGATATTCAGCGAAGTATCCGCAGGGATCGCCAGGGTGACGCGGCAGTCCTCGTTGAGCGCGCGGGCCATTTCCAGGTAGCGCATGCCGGGACCGGCCATCTTAACATCAACCACATCGTTGCTGACAATCAACAGGTGAGGGCGGCGGTTGGCAACATCAAACTCAGGCATGGGTCGGGTCCTTCTCGACAGAAAAATGGGTAGGTAATTGCTCTGAACCAGTTCCCAGCTCAGCTCTGGCAGACCACGCCAGACCAGCGTCATGGGCATGTCACGCTGCACGGCAAACAGGGCGTCATCGTCCAGCACACGCTGCTGGTTCAGTTCCTTGCGTATCCGCAAAAATTCGCGGAAATTTTTAGCCGCCTTAGCCCAGGCCATCAGGTAAGCACGGGCCGAACCGAAATCGCGCCGGACGAGCAGGCGGGTAAAATTGGCCCAGTCTTCCATCCAATAGTTGCGCAGGAAGCGCAGCAGGTTCTTTTCGACAATGCGAAAGGCAAAGCGGTAGCGCCCGTACGCCACGTTGAACAGCTTGCGCGGAGTCAGGCTGTCACTCTCGCCGCCGGGGACTTTGCCGCCAAAGGCATGATAGACAATCGCCTCGTGCGCAGGGATAACCTTATACCCCATGATGCGCGTGCGGTAGCACCACTCGCTGTCTTCGTAATACATAGGGAACCGCTCGTCGAACTGGCCGACGTGCGCCAGAATCGGGCGCGGGATCATCACCGCCGCGAAACAGGCAGAAGGCAGTTCGCGCCAGTGGTCGAACTGGCCGAGGTCTAAGTGACCCAGGGCGTTATCCGTCCCCCATGAAAATGGGCCCACGCGGTTGCCGATCCCGTTCAAGAAAGCCGGGGCCCACCAGAAGCGCAGTCTGGCGTTGACCACCACCGGCCCCGGGTGAGACTGCGCCGCCTTGACCATCTGCGCCACCGCGTCTGGCTCCAGGCGCACGTCAGGATTCACCAAAAAGAAATACTCGCCGGCCGCCGCCGCGATTCCCAGGTTGTTGGCGCGCGCAAACGACACGGGCGTTTCTTCGCGCAGTACGCGCACAGCAGGGTAGTGTTCGCGCACCCATTCAGCCGTGCCATCCACCGAACCGTTATCCAGGACGATGATTTCCAGCGGGCGGTAGGTCTGCGCCAGAAGCGATGGCAGGCTTTCCTGCAGCCATTCCAGGCTGTTGTATCCCACCACAATGGCCGACACCAGCGGGCCTTCCAGCACGAGCAGGCGGCGTTCTGGCCGCTCAAAACCCACTCGCTCCAGCAGTCCGGCTTCGGCCAGGCACGCCAGCGCCGCCCGAACAGCGGCATCTTCCGCGTCGGTTTTTCCGGCGGTCAGTTCTTCCAAAGACTTCTGCTGTGCATCCTGCCACAGGGCGACCATGTGCGCATCTACCGCAATTTTCCCACCCTGCGGGTTAGAAAACACCGGCCGGCCAGCAACTTCGGTAATGCTCACTCCATCCGGGCAGCGATAACGGATCATCGTTTGAACACCTTGCGCTTAATCTCAAGCAGTTTCAACGCCAGTTGAACGGCCCGACTGCCGCGCAAATCGGCCAGTTCTTTTTGCAGTTGCTGCATTTCGATCACCCGGCGAGCGTCCATCTCACGCATCTGATCCGTCAGCTCAATCAGGCCGTTGTTTTCATTGCGCATGTCCATCACCAGACTGCGCAGGTCGGTATTTTCCTTCCACAGCAGCCAAAAACTGCGCTCATAGTCCTTAACCAACAGATGCGCCGGCTGTGACTTCTTCTGAAAGCGGACGGCCCAGGGGGTCATAAACGAAGCGTCGTAATCCACGTCTCGAAAGAAGCCCTGACGCGCAAACAACTCCGCCCAATATTCCGGCGGTTGAACGTTCACATGGGTAGCCTCTTTGTAATCAAACGGAGAAGATGAGAACAGCACATCGTCGGTGTGACGGCAGATGTTTTCGACCGCTTTTTCCGCGTCAGCTTTGGGCATATGCTCCAGCACTTCAATGCTCACGATCAGATCATAGCGTTCTGGGAAGGGATCGCAGGCTGAACCGACCCAACAAAACGGTTTGACGCTCTCATGCACCTGCCCGATGGCATACTCCGAAATATCCACTCCATACGCCTCAACGCCGCGCTTGCGCAGTTCTTCGACCAGCATACCAGTGGCGCAGCCCACATCCAGCACCTTGCGCGGGCGTAGATCTGCCGCCACTCGCCCGGCGATGTTGCCAAAGAAAGCGAACCACTCTGGCGTGCGCCCGTAGGGTTTGCCGCAGCAGTGCGCGTAATAGTACGCGTCGAAAAATTCCTTTAATTTTTCCGTCATCTCATCCTCACGTTACGGTTTGCGCGTGCCGACATACTTCTTTTTGCGGAAAAAGGTCTGGAGCATCGCCAGTGCCAGCTTCAAGCCCATCAGGCCGTAGAACAGCCCATTCACCAGAAAGAAATAGCGCTTCGCCAGGTGCTTGCGGTAATAATGATAGTAAGAACGATGCCATTCATAGACCGCGCGGTAAACCTGCACGCTCGAACCACCCTCTCCGCCGTAATGCACGATCTGAGCAGTAGGGTTATAGACAATCTTCCAACCGGCCTCTCGCGCCCGAAAGCAAAAATCCGAGTCTTCCTGGTAGGCAAAAAACAGCTCGTCTAACAGTCCAATTTGCTCCAGCACCGCCCGGCGGATGAACATGCACGACCCCGAAACCGCTTCTACCTCGTGGATCTCGTTCTCGTCCAGATAGGTCATCAGGTAGCCGGCGAACAACCGGCTGCGCGGGAACAACCTGGCAAGCCCGGTGAAATACGTCAGCGTATCCCAGGGGCCGGCGGCACTGCGGCGGCACTGTTTTTGCAGGGTGTGGTCACGGTTTAAAACTTTGGGCGTGCAGATACCCACCTGGGGATTGGCTTCCATGTATTCATAAAGCGTGTCAAACGCGCCTGGAAGCACCACCGTATCGGGGTTCAGTTGAATGCAGTAACAGCCGCGCGCCGCCCGCAGGGCCTGATTCATCGGAGCCGTGTAGCCCCGGTTGCAATCATTTTCGATTACCTGCACCTGAGGAAAAGAACTGCGCAGCATTTCCACACTTCCGTCGCCAGACGCATTATCCACCACAATGATCTCAAACGTCACCCGGGGCGGCGACTGGAAGATTGATTCCAGGCAGGCGCGCAGGTATTCCCTGGCCCGCAGGTTGACGATGCAGATCGAAAGCGCAGGGACGGCCATCATTTTTGCATTGCCAGGCGCAGAGCGGCCTCCCAGGGGGGCAGTTGCAGGCCAAACGTCCGGGCGAAGCGCTCGCAGTTCAATACAGAGACGAGGGGGCGCACCGCCGGAGCCGGGAACTCGGCGGTGCTGGCCGGGAGCAGTTCTTTCACCGTCTGCTCGTGCGAGTCGGGGTCGCACTCCAAGATAGCCTGCGCCCAACGGTAGCGGCTGGCCGACCCACTGCCCGCCAGGTGATACAACCCCCGGCGTTCGCGCAGCCAGGCGAGCCAATCTTCTCCGCCGCGCGCCAATAGCAGAGCGCTGGCTTCGGCCAGGGCGCGCGCCCAGGTAGGGTTGCTCACCTGGTCATCCACAACCCGCAGTGTGGTCTGCCGGCGCGCCCACTGCAGAACTTTCGTCACAAAACTGTCGCGCCGGGTGCTGTAAACCCAGGCGGTCCGCAGTACGATCACCGCGTCGCCGGCCTGGAGCGCGGCCTGCTCGCCTTCCAGCTTGGTCTGCCCATATACATTGAGCGGATGGGGGTCATCCTCCTCCACATAAGGGCTGCCCTTGGCCCCGTCAAAGACGTAATCGGTGGAAATGTGGATAAACGCCGCACGATTCCGGCGCGCCTCTTCCGCCAACACGCCGGGGGCAACGGCATTAATCAGCCGGGCCTTGTCTGGCTCGCTTTCGGCCCGGTCCACAGCAGTATAGGCCGCCGCATTGTAGATCACCTCTGGTTTGACCGAAGCGACCAGAGCACGCAGTCCTTCAGGGCGCGAAAAATCAACCTCTGGATAATCCAGGGCAGTCACTTCGCCCAGGCAGGCCAAAGCGCGCTCGGCTTCCCATCCCAACTGCCCGGTATTGCCCAACAACAGAATGCGCATCATTTCACCTCTTTTAACAAGCGCAAGAGGTAAGCCCCATACTCATTCTGATCCGAAAAGCCCCCCGCCAGCCGGCGCAGGCAATCTGCGTCAATATACCCCATGCGGTAGGCGATCTCTTCGGGGCAAGAGATCATCATCCCCTGGCGCTCCTGAACCGCCTGGACAAAATTGCTGGCCTGGATGAGCGTCTCATGCGTGCCAGCATCTAACCAGGCCACTCCGCGGCCCATCACCCGCACCTGAAGCTGATTGCGTTCCAGGTACATCTTGTTAAGGTCGGTGATTTCCAGCTCATTGCGCGCCGAGGGCTTCAGGCTGGCGGCGAAGTCGCTCACGCGGTTATCGTAAAAGTAAATACCGGGGACGGCGTAGTTCGAGCGCGGCTGTTTGGGCTTCTCTTCGATTGAAAGCGCCCGCCAGTTGGCGTCAAACTCTACCACGCCGTAACGCTCCGGGTCTTTAACGGGGTAAGCGAAGATCACCGCGCCGGTTTCCAGCCGGGCGGCCTGGCGCAGCAGGTCGGGCAAGCCGTGGCCGTAGAAGATGTTGTCGCCCAAAATCAGGGCCACCGGCTCACTGCCGATGAACTCTCGCCCGATCAAAAAGGCTTCCGCCAGCCCGCGCGGCTCGGCCTGTTCAGCGTAACTGATGTTCAGGCCCCACTGGCTGCCATCGCGCAGCAGGCGGCGGAACTGCGGCAGGTCTTCTGGCGTGCTGATTAACAGAATCTCGCGGATACCCGCCAGCATCAGCATTGACAGCGGATAGTACACCATTGGCTTGTCGTAGACTGGCAAAAGCTGCTTGCTGACGGCCATCGTCAGTGGGTACAGGCGGGTTCCTTTGCCGCCGGCCAGGATGATGCCTTTCATCGTTGCCCTCCAAAGAATGTTTTGGGTAACTCGCAAAGCCACCCGTCATGGAACCGACTGGCTGCGGTTGGCATAATTCTTCTCCAACCAGCCAGTATAATCTCCCTGGCTGTGAACCGAACGTACCCATTCCGGGTGATCGAGATACCACTTCACGGTTTTGAGCAGGCCGGTCTCCAGGGTTTCTTTAGGCCGCCAGCCCAGTTCTTGCGCAATCTTGCGAATGTCCATGGCATAGCGCCGGTCGTGACCGGGCCGGTCCTGCACAAAACGGATGAGTTTTTCGTAGCTCTCGTGGGTCGGGAGTGGGACGAGCTCGTCCAGGATGTGACACAGCGTTTTCACAATCGTCAGGTTGGTTGGCTGGTTATCGCCGCCAACGTTGTAGGTCTCACCCGGCCGCCCGCGCGTGGCCGCCAGCCAGATAGCCTCACAGTGATCCTGTACGTACAGCCAGTCGCGGATTTGCTGCCCATCGCCGTACACCGGCAGGGGCCGCCCGCTGAGGGCGTTCAGCACCATCAGGGGGATGAGCTTTTCGGGATACTGATAGGGGCCGTAATTGTTCGAGCAGTTGGTGATCGTCACCGGCAGGCCGTAGGTATGAAAGTAGGCCCGCACCAGGTGATCGCTGGAAGCTTTCGAGGCTGAATAGGGTGAGTTGGGGGCATAGGGCGTGGTTTCGCTGAAAGCCGGGTCTTCGGGGCGCAGTGAGCCAAAGACCTCATCGGTTGAGACGTGATGAAAGCGGGCCTGTTCCACCGGAACCAGCTTTTCCACCAGCCAGGCCTGGCGGGCCGCCTCTAGCAGGGTGAAGGTCCCCACAATGTTGGTCTGGATGAACTGACCCGGCCCCAGAATCGAGCGGTCCACATGCGACTCTGCCGCAAAATGCACCACCTGTTGGATGCCGTAGCGCCGGAAGAGATCATCCACCAGGGCGCGGTCGCAGATATCGCCTTTCACAAACGTATGGCGGTCTGCGTTTGGCAGGTCACGCAGGTTTTCCAGGTTGCCCGCGTAGGTCAGCAGATCGAGGTTGACAATGTGAACCTCTGGCTCTGTGCCCAGCAGGTAACGCACAAAATTCGACCCAATAAACCCGGCCCCGCCGGTGACCAGAATGGTTTTCATCTGATTCTTTCCCTCGCTTAGTCGAACACTTCCAGATTGCGCAGTAGGCTGGCGTTGGCGTCTTTGGCCGAAAGGATCGGCGGCTGCCCCTCGATCAGGGGCCACTCGATGCCAACCTCAGGGTCGTTCCACAACAAGGCGCGCTCCCACTCGGGGGCATAATAATCGCTGGCTTTATATACCAGTTCGGCCCACTCACTGAGGACGTAAAAGCCATGCGCAAATCCCGGCGGAACCCACAACATGCGGCGGTTCTCCGCCGACAGAATACACCCCACCCAGCAGCCAAAGGTTGGCGAACTGCGCCGCAAATCAACGGCTACATCGAAGATCTCGCCGGCCACAACCCGCAGCAGCTTGCCCTGCGGCTGGCGGATCTGGTAATGCATTCCGCGCAGAGCGCCCTGGCGCGAGCCAGAATGATTATCCTGCACAAAATTAGCCGTGATTCCGGCTGCGGCAAACTGGCGCGCCTGGTAGGTCTCCATAAAAAAGCCGCGCGCATCGCCTAACACTTTCGGCTCAATCTGGATCACATCGGGTATGGCGGTAGGGATAAATTTCATCCTGGCTTTGATCCTCTCTAATTGCTTAATGGGGTTGTGAAGCGCGGTAACATTCGATCACTTCACCCGGCTCGCCCACCGTTTGCAGAACGCCGTGATGCAGCCAGGCCGCCCGCTGGCACATCATCCGAATCGTATCCATATTATGCGCGATAATCAAAATTGTGGAGCCCTGTTCGCGGAAGCCCATAATGCGCTCGATGCACTTCCTCTGAAAGGCTTCATCGCCGACGGCCAAAATTTCATCAATCAACAGCACATCTGGACGGGTATCCGTCGCCACGGCAAACCCCAGGCGGGCATACATCCCCGAAGAATAGGTGCGCAGGGGGGCGTCAATGAAGTCTTGCAGTTCGGCAAACTCCACAATTGACTGAAACTTGCTCTGCATTTCAGCATACGAAAAGCCCAACACCGCCCCGTTTAGAAAAACATTCTCGCGCCCCGATAACTCTGGATGAAAGCCGGCCCCCAACTCTAACAGCGGGGCCACGCGCCCGCGCACCACTACCCGGCCTTCGACTGGCTGTAAGACGCGGGCAATAAGTTTAAACAGGGTGCTTTTACCGGCCCCATTGTGCCCAATCACCCCGAAAACTTCGCCGCGCTTCACGGTCAGGTTGACGCCGCGCAGCGCCCAGAAATCCACCTTTTTAATTTTGCGCTGAATCCAGCGGATAGCGTACTCTTTGAACGTTCCAATCCCTTCGGTTGGCACGCGGTAGCGCACCGAAACGTTCTCTAGCAAGATGGAGACATCCTCCGGTAAAGCAGTGAGCGACGTGGCTGGCATGGGATTACACGCGGTATGCAAATTCATCGGAACGGAATGAGAAAAACGACCAGCCCACCACCAAAACCACCAGCACCATCAGCACGGCGGGCAGCAGTTCGGCCAGCGATGGCAAACTGCCATAATACAGCGGCAGGCGAAAAATCTTCACCAGGGAATACATCGGATTTAGCCAGATCACCCATTGGCGGATCAGCGGGTGCAAGATTTCTTCTGGATAGAGGATGGGCGTCAGGTACATCCAGGCCATCAGGACGATCTGATACATTTCGGCTACGTCGGGGAAATATACGGCAAAGGTGGATAAGATCAGCCCAAACCCCAACGCAAAGGCCGCGATGAGTAAAAAGGAAACCGGCATAAACAGGATGGTCCAGCGAAGGGGGATACCGTAGAGGATCATCACCAGAGAAAGCGGGACGAGCGCAATCACGGTATTAATCAGCCCGGTTCCCACCGCCGCCAGCGCAAATGAAGTGCGCGGGATATAAATCCGGTGCAGCAGGCCCCCACCCCACACCAGATTGACCATCGCGGCGTTCGAGGTCTGGGCGAACAGGTTCCAGGCCATTAATCCCGATAAAATATACGCCGGGTAGCCCTTTACCGCGCCGGCAAACGCCTGCGAAAACACAATAGATAGAACGATCATCGTTCCCAGCGGGCCGATCATAGTCCAGGCAATGCCCAACACCGAACGCTTGTAGCGGGTCAGCAGATCGCGCCGGAGCAGTTGGAAGATGAGATCACGGTACTGGATGACTTGCAACAATTCTTCAATCGGCCGGGGGGGCCTTTTGGCCGAGTCGTAGATAATCTCGCGGTAACTTTCAGACATTCAGTAGATTAACCTTTGCGAGCACATAATTCCAATCAAGGTCAAGCCAAAACAGGGCAATTATACCATCCTACCACTACTCTCTTTAGAAACGCCGTAAAATACCCAGGCCAGCAGCGCCAACAGCAGGGTGCGCAGGAAGATGGTAAGGGGCAAGGCGTAAAAAAAACCGCGCGAGAGCAGGATGGGCCACTCAAGCAGGTTGATGAACACCAACATCAGGGCAAACAATAGGGCCTGGCGCTCTGGCAGTGCCAACAGCACCAGCGGCAGTAGATACAGAATCCACTGCGGGCTCCAGCCCGGAGACCACAGCAAGAACAGGCTCCAGCCGAACCCCAATACGGCCAGAGATTGACGGTCGTCTTGGGGGCGCAGGCGCAGCAGGCCCGCCAGGCCCAACCCGCCAAAGACAATCAGACTGGCCCAGGGGGGAATCCGCGCCGGTTGCCCCGTGCGGGTCGCGGCGCTGGCCGGGTCCGTTCGCCCGGCAGCAGGGCCGAGCATCCCGGTCACATAATTGCCGTCCAGCAACGCCCACACCGTTTCCCAAGAGCCTTTGGCTCCCTGCGCCCCCACCGAAGCGGCGGTGAAGGCCGGCGAAGCCGCCCATAACCACCCCCACACGAGCAGAGAAGGCAGCAGCGCCAGAGCCGTCCAGCGCGCGTACTGCCCAAGGGTTAAGCGCCGCCACCCGGCCAGCAATGCCAGGCCGGGAAAGAACTTGCTCAAAATGCCTGCTGCCAGCGCCGCGCCCGAAGCATTCAGCCGGCCGCGGAAAAGCAGGTAGATGCCCAACAGCATCCAAAACACGGGGATCGCGTCAAAGTTCCACCAGGCATAGGCCACGCTGAGGAGCACCAGCAGGTAAGCGCCTATCCGCACCCCCTGGAAAGTGCCCGGGTACAGCCGCTCTGCCAGGCGCGCAAACAGATACAGGCTGCCGGCATCCGCCAGGGTCAGTACAAAATAAAACAGGTAAATATAAACGTGTTCCTGTCCCCCGGCGGCCCGCGCGATCAGCGCAGAAAGAAAGGCCAGGACGGGCGGGTATTCCATCCAGTAATGAAAAAAAGGCCACCCAGGCAGGCTGGATACCTGAAAAAAGTGCGGTAAATCCCCATAGCCGCGCAGTCCTTCGAGCGTCATGCCCAACAGCGCCGCCAGCCGGGCGCATACCAGTCCGGCGGCCAGCAGCCGGGGCCAGTTCCGAGGGGATGCGGCTCTAGCGGAGTTTTCGGGGGTCTGCATAGATCACCGCCTGGTCATCCTGATATAAAAGCCGCCAGCCCTGCTCGCGCAGCTTTGCGGCCAGCGGGCGGTCCGGTTCCAGCAGCGCCATACCCACGTCCCACTTCTGGAGCGTTTGCTCCCAGCCCGCCCCGGCCTGAACCGCGATGATCCAATCCCCAATCACTTCGTCGCCGAACAAATCGGTGCGGCCATCCACAAAGACAGGGGTATGCGGCAAGGCCCATACCAGGTACCCGCCCCAGTTATATTCGTTAATCAGGCGCAGTTCGGGCATGGGGTGCTGTTCTAACCACGCCGCCGCTCGCGCCGGAGCCTGCTGGCCCAGGTAGGCATAGACCAGCGCCGGGTAGGTGACGGCATAGAGCTTAATCAGGGCCGCGAAGATCAGAACTCCGGCCAGAGCCAGGTTGACAGCGCGGAAAGCCCACGCGCCACGCCCCACCGGCGCAGACTCGCCAGACCACAGGCGCATGGCCCAAGTGGGCCAGGGCGCGCGCGCCTGCCAGGACTGCACGGCGCAGTCAGCACAGCGGGTGAGGACCGGCACCGCCACCAGCGCGAAAGGGCCAAAATTGCGGCGGGCCACCAGCGCCAACAGCGCAAACCCCACCACCACCGTCAGGTCGGCCCCATCTATCGGCCGCCCCATCAGCGCGGCAGAGGCAAACACGGCAAACAACAGCACCAGCAGAGCCTGTTGAAGCGGGTCGTGAAAATCGGGCGAGGACCATTCGGAGATGAACTGCTGCAGCGCTCCCACGTTGACCGTTTGAAATGGGATGCGCCAGACGCCCAGGCCGTTGGGGTTGATGAGGATGGTCAAGGCCGACAGGCCCGTCCACAGCGCCAATATACCCAACCCGCGCCGCGAGATGGGCGCTTCCACCGGCAGGCGCAGCGTGAGGTTAAGGATCTCACCGGCCAGGGCAAACCCGATCAGCAAAAAGCCGAGGGCATACCCGCCGTGCAGGTTCGACCACAGCCAAAAGAGCGGTGGCAGAAGCCACAAGCGGTTGACCCGCCGCCACTTCCACAAATACAGCACATACCCCACCGCTGCCAACAGCACCAGCGAGGCCAGTTGCGGACGCGGCCCCCACACCACCGAGGCCACCACGCCGCCCAACACCAGCGCCGCCGATTTCAACGCCGCCGGCCCGTGACACTGCGCCAGCGCCAGCGCCATGCTCAGGGTCGCCAACAGCGCCATAGCTCCACCCAACGCCAGAAAGCCCCCCCAACGGTACAGCAGGGCCATCCCCACCTGACTGAGCCAGCTATGATTAATCCACGCCGCGCCGTAGCGTGTGTGTGAGAACACGTCCACCAGCAGTGGGCGGCCATCGCGGAGCGTTTGCTCGCCAGCGCGTAGATGCCACCACATATCGCTGTCCAGGGGAGTGCGCGCAGCCATGAGAAAGATCAGGATGACCGTCACCACCAGCAACAGCCGCTGAGTGGATGAAACCGGCGCGCGCGGCTTGCTCATCAACAGAGACACACCCATGCTCAATAGGCCCCTTTGCCGCGCAGCACTGCCCAGACCGTACGCGCCAGGATTTGCAGGTCCAGCCAGATCGAATAATGCTGGACGTAATAGATATCTTCTTCTGTGTGCAGGTGCATGGGCTTGTCACTGCGCCCATTAATCTGCCACCAGCCGGTCATGCCCTGCGGAACGACAAAGCGCTTGCGCTGCCATGAGGCGTACTGCTCCACCAGAGCCGGCAGTTCGGGGCGCGGCCCGACCAGGCTCATATCACCGGCCAGCACATTGAACAACTGCGGCAGTTCGTCCAGCGAAGTGCGCCGTAAGAACCTGCCCACGCGGGTCACGCGCGGGTCATGCGGAGTCTTGAACACCACCTGGCCCTGAGCGTTCACTGTTTGCACCCGGGCATCCATCTTATCGGCGTTCTCCACCATCGTGCGGAATTTGAGCATCTTAAAAGGCCGGCCATTTTCGCCGACCCGGTCGGCAAAGTAAAAGATTGGGCCTTTGCTATCCAGTTTGATCGCCAGAGCTACCAATCCCATCACCGGAAGTACCAACGGCAGCCCCACCAGGCAGACGAGCAGGTCAAAGCCGCGCTTGACCATGCGCTGGTATTCGCTGAGCGCCGGGGCGCGCAGGTCGAGCATGGGCATCCCGGCGAAATCTTCCACCGAGGCCCGGTGCAGGGTGAGCGAGAAGTAATCGGGGACGACGCGCACCTGTACCGGCAGATCGTGCAGTTCACTGACCACCTGAGTCACGCGCGCGTGGGCCGAGAGGGGCAGTGCCACAATCACATCGTGGATGCGCTTTTCTAAAACGACCTGGCGCACGCAGTCGAGGGTGGATAGCACGCCGGGCCCACCCGTCAAACCACCCGGCCCGCCGGGCTCGTTTTGAACGGCGGCCAGTTCCTCATCATCCGCCAGATACCCGACCAGCTTCAGGCCCAGGTGTGACTGCGCGCAAATCTGCTCGCCCACCCGGCGGCCCAACTCACCTGCCCCTAAGATCAACACCCGGCGGGCCTGGGCCTCGACAGCGCGAAAGCTCAGGCGGTAGGCCAGCCGCACCGCCGCACGCCAGATCAGCGTCAGCAGAAATGCGGTGAACACAAACAAGAGAAAGAGGAAGCGCGAAACGTCACGGTAGCTAAAATAGAGGACGCCCGCCATCGCCACGCCAGCCAGCATAGCCCCCAGGGTGAGACTGCCGAACTCATCCACCACCCGCAGGTTTTTGCGGCCGTCGTACACCGAGAACAACAAAAACACCCCCACCCACATTACCGGAAAGATCAGGTACAGCGGCAGCGGCAGCCGGATGGGCGCGGCAATTTCTTTGACAAACTCTAACCGGCTGAGGGGGGCGCGCAGTGCCGACGCCACCAGCAGAGCCACATCAACCAACAGCATGTCCAGGAAAATCGAGAAAACCGCGAAATTAGCTGAAAACCGGCGTAACATACCCTACTCCTCCGGCAGCGGCGCGCCGCAGCCGGGATATTGCAATTTCGAGGCCCCTTCAGCAGTTCCAGACTTCATGACAGCCCGCCAGGTTTGCTCGGCGGCGGCGCAGTCTCCTGCCGTCACCTGCCGCCGATACAACGCATGCAGGGCCTGCGTCTGGCCGTAGTCTGGCTTTAAAAGCAAGTAACCGGGCACCACTTCCAGGTCGAAGCCGGGGCGTTTATGAAAGCGGGCATACATGCGAGCAATATAGGCGCGGTTGAAGAGGAAATCTCCCTGCATGGCTTCCAGCAGGTCACGGTAGAAACGGCGCGCGTCTTCGCTGCGGCCTTCGGCATTTGCCAGTGACGCCTGAACCGCCAACACCGCCAGTTCGTCTTCTCCGGCGGCCTGAGCGTGAGCCGCGGCTGTGCGTGCTGCGTCCCAATTCCCGGCTTGCAGTGCGTCCTGAGCGATCTTCCAGTAGGGGGGCGTCTCGGTCAGAAATTTTTCAAATGCGCGCCTGCCTTCTTCCGCGGCGGCGCGGCGCGGCGCGCTCACCTGCCAGAAGGGATGAGACGCCAGCTCTGGGGCCAGCTTGAGGGCCTGGGCATACCAGCGCGCGGCCTGATCTGCATCGCCCTGCTGTTCATAGAACCGGCCCAGGTTGAGCGGATAACTTGGCTCGCGGGGGGCCTGGGCGAGGGCCCGCGCCATGCGCTCCAGAGCCAGGCGGCGCTCGCCGGCCTGCCAGTCGAGTACGGCGGCGTTAGCCCAAACCAGCGAGAAGGCCGGCTCGATGTCTAAAGCGCGGCTCAGGTAACGGCGCGCCAGCGCCAGGTCGGCAGGACTGCCGCTCTCCTCCCAGACTTTGGCCCACGCCAGCCCGGCCTGCACCTGGTAATAGACATAGGCCGGGTCGCGCCGGGCACTCTCGGCGGCCAGGGCGGCGGCGGTATGCCATGCTCCCGGCCGGACCGGCGATTCGTCCACCAGGTCAACGGCCTCGCCCAGCGGCGCGGCGGCCCACCCCAACCAGACCATCACAGCCACCGCCGGCAGGATCACCCCCAATAGCACAGCCAGCGGCAGGCGTTGAAGCGCCCGCAGCGGCCCGTTCGCTGTAAGCAGCCAGGGAGCCTGATTCTTCCCCATGCCGGCCCGCAGAAACGCCAGCAGCAGAGTCACCTGAATCATCACCGGAAAGGTGGTGGTAAAGTCATCGAAGATCGAGTGAACCAGCCAGCCGACCACCCCCGCCAACATTCCGGCCGTCCAGGGCCGCAAACGGGGCGGACTGCCGCGCTGCCAGCGCACCATGACCACCAGGCCCCCGCCCACCAGAGCCAGCAGCGCCAGGAACCCAAAGGCTCCCTGTTCGGCCAGGGTGGTGAGGTAGAGGTTGTGGGCGTGGAAGGACCAGAAGCCGGGAGGAAAATCGGGGTTGACGTTAAGATACTCATACAGATAGCGCCCCACGCCCACCCCGGTGATCGGGTTGAGCCGCCAGATGTTCAGAGCCGCGCCCCACAGCGCCGAGCGCCCACCAAACGGATCGCCGCCGTGTGAGGGGTGCGCGGCAAAGGCCAGGTAGAGCTTCCACAACACCGGCACAGCGATGATCACCAGGGCCGCCCCGCCCAACAGGGCCAGAACCCGGCGGCGCCGCAGCCACGCCAACCAGACCCGCCAGCGCCCGCCTTCCAGCGCCCAATACAGACCCAACACGCCCATCCAGGCGGCCATGCCCAACCAGCCGCCGCGCGAGGACGAAAACGGAGCCGAGATGAAATAAAAAGCCAGCCACACGCCGGCCAAAAACCGCACGCTGCGGCGCGGGGTACGCGCAAAGATCACCACTGCCAGCGGGGCCGGCAGGTTGACAAAAGCCATATAGAAATTCGGGTGTCCAAGCACGCTCACCAGGCGGTAGGGGAAGGGCGGCAGGGCCGGGAACGTCCCGGCCTGTTGCCAGAAATTCAGATACCAGAAATACGTCTCCAGTACGGCCAACACGGCCACCAGGCCGGTGATCAGCAGCATTCCATAGATCGCGCCGGTGCGGCTGGCCCCGGCTTCGGCGGCATCCACCAGAAAATAGAATAAGGCCACGTACCCTATGGACCATAACGCCTGCTCCAGCCCCATACGCGGGTCGGGCGAGAAAACCAGCGAGAGCAGCAGCGCCGCCAGCGAAATCAGTAAGACAGCTTCTAAACCGCTGGGCGGCAGGCGTTTGCGCAGCGCCACCCCGCGCCAGACCAGCCACCCCAGCGCCAGCACCCCAGCCGCCAATCCCAGCCAGGGGATCCCTCTCCCCAGGCCCAGCACCTCTCCAAAAATCTGATAGCCAAAGGGGATCGCCACTCCCAGCAGCGCCGCCCACACGCGCCAGCGCCGCGCGATCATGGCCGGGCACTCCCATCATCCAGATCGTAGCGCCGCAGCCCCAGGCTTTGCAGCAGCACCAGCCACACGAACCAGGGGTTGTTGATCAGATAGCGCTTCCACAGTCGGCCCGGCTCGCTGATGAGGCGGAAAACCCACTCTAACCCAGAACGCTGCATCCAGCGCGGAGCCTGCTTCTTCACGCCAGCGTGAAAGTCGAAGGCCGCGCCCACGCCGATCAGCGCGGCGGCCTGCACGCGGCCCACGTGCGCGTTCATCCAGCGTTCCTGCTTGGGTGTACTCAACCCAACCCAGACGATATCCGGCTGGCAGGCATTGATCCGCTCTACCGCCGCGCGGTCTTCTTCTTCGGTCAGCGGGCGGAAGGGCGGCGAGTCGATCCCCACAATTTGCAGCCCAGGGAAACGCGCCGTCAGTTTTTCGGCCAGCTTCTGGCCCACTCCCTCCGCACCGCCGTAAAGATAGTTGCGGTAGCCCTTGCGCGCCGCGATGGCGCACATCGCCAGCATCAGATCGGGGCCATAGACCCGCTCCACGTGCCCTGCTCCCTTCAGACGCGAGAGCCACACCAGCGGCATCCCGTCCGGCGTCACCAGGCCGGCGCGGTTATGAATGCGGCGAAATTCAGGGTCGCGCTGGCACTCCGTCAGGTTGTTGACCGTCGCCACGCAAACGTAGCGCCGCTCGCCGTTGGCGATCCACGCTTCGATAGCCGCCGTGGCCTGCGCCATGTTAATGGCGCTGACGCCAACCCCAAGGATATTGGTGCGGGTAAGCTTTGCCTGTATCATATGGTCTCCAATTCAGCAAGCGCCCAAAATCCTACCCGGTTTAGAGGATTACTCGGTTTTTTGACCAATAAAAGCCGCGGAACTTAGCTAATGCCGGAATAGAGATCTAAATACCGCTGTAAAATCACCTCAGAAGCGTACCGGACCGCCGCCTCAAAACAAGCTGTTTGCATGGCCTTCAGCCTGGCAAGATCATCAGCGGCATTGCAAATAGTCTGAGATAACTCTTGAACGTCGCCTGGCGCGACCAAAAAACCCGTCACTCCATCTTGAACGTTCTCTGGGATACCTCCAATTCGAGAAGCAATAACCGGTTTACCATAAGCATAAGCCTCAACCAGCACGATACCAAAACTTTCCAATGCTGTAGATGGCAAAACAAGAAGATCACATTCACGCAGTAATTTTGCCTTTTCGGTTCCAAACACTTTACCACGAAAATGTATCTGGCGAATCCCACCAAACCGTTGACGCAGATACGCTTCCTGGGGACCCCAACCGGCAATATCCAAAGATATTTCAGGATGAAAGCGAAGACTTTTCTCAAATGCCAGACATAGGGGCTCTATTCCTTTTTGGCTGGCTAAACGGCCCAGGTAGAGTAATCGGAGTGGATGGTCTGGACGATCGTCGGCCCTTGCTCTCAGCGCCGATAAGGTTTCATGGCTGAGGCCATGACTGTTTGGAATGACTGTGCAAGTGGCCGATTTAAAAAATCCCATTCGAGTATGGATATTCATCGCAAATAAACTGGGGCTTGAAGCCAGCTGCACCTGATCTGAAAGCCTGGCGCGTAGGCCCTGATAAGGACGCATAATCCATGCTCGCTGATTAGCAAGCCGCCCAACTCTACCCGACATCAACCCCTCTGGGCTGACCAATTCATAATCGTGGCAGGAATGAGCAAGTAACGGCACGCTCGCGGCGCTGGCAGCACTCCAAACTGATGGAGAAAGGCCGCGCAGTTTATGTACATGGACCAGGTCAGGTTTTTCCACTTCAAGAAAACCGCGGACCGTTTGATAAACAAAAGGATTCCAAATATCGAAAAGCTGCCATAGAACTTTGCGGTAAATGGGCTGCGTTTCTTTCTCGTACACCCAATACAGGTTGCGAGGAAAAAAACGGATGATCTTAATACCATCGTGGTACTCAACCCCTGCCTTGTGAGGTGGGGAACTGGTAATCACCGTTACCTTATCTCCTCTAGCAGCCAGAGCATGAGCCAGCAAATAGACAACCTGCGCAGCCCCGCCGCCCAGCTCTGGTTCATACAAAAATGATATGAGAACAATCTTCATATGGGAACAGCCTTTGAAGCAAAGTCTACCATAGGGAATCTTTTAACAAAAGCACAGGCAAGTTCCAGCTCATCGCGCACTTCATCTCTGGTTATTCCAGGATATAAAAAAATGAAGGTGTTTGGCTGCTTCGGTTCCCATTCCAATACGGCAACCTGGCAAGCCTGGCGAGTTCCATACCCCATCGAAATCCAACCCTGACCTGGCAACAATCGGGTTCTATCTGGCTCAACCAGGAATAACCATAATGGTTTGCTTCCCGGGCTTTTTAATATCAAACCGGGCGCCGGATCATCAATAACCTGAGCCATCACTCCTGGTGAAAAATGAAGGGGTACTCTCGCCGGACCCCTTCCCGGGGATGAAAAGTGATCTGTGATTGCCAGGAAATTCAACTCATCCGACAGAAGAAATTGCCGCCGATGGATCAGGTGATTCGTGCGCAGTTCACCCGAGAACACAGTGTAACCGTTACCGGTCTCCCAGCGGAGTACCCGCGGCATACTAATCTCTTCCAATCGAAAAAGATCATGCGGATGGATTCTGTTCTGCTCATACCCATCCTGGCTCACCGTATTATGAATAGCAGTAGACCGGAAAGTGTTGCGGGCCAGATAATCTTGCGTATAAATATAGGCGCCAGGGTCCATAATCCAACTCTGGTTCTGACAGAACAAAGTGAAAGCAAACGCATCATTATGAGCGTGCCCTCCCACTCCATTCTGCCCTACCGACCCTGCTTCTACCATGACATGAAATTCACGATTTTGGAGTACGTACCAACCGCCGTCTGGCAAAGCACTGGATCTCTGCTCTATCGGAGATGCCGATTGAGCCTGATGACGAATCGCCAGAACCTGCTCCGGCAGTATCCAGACCGCCTCCTCCCAATTCTCGCCCGCCGCAGACGCCCACAACAGGTTGCCTTTCCAGGCGGCCCCGACTGCCAAAAGTGGTCGGAAATCAATCCACTCTCTTTCTGGACGATGCCATACTTTTAATCGGTGCAGACGGCCGTTGTCTTGGTCGCCAATGACTGGCACTGTGCCATCTGGTTGAGAAATTAAGCGGATGGCCTCAACCATGCGCTCTAACCTGGCAGTAAAGGCTGGATCAAACCGGTGGCCGTTGATCTCAGCCAACAGCGCGGCAGAAAGAAACATCTCCGTAGAAAGGCGGTGGTAGTTCGTGGATGCCTCGAAACAGACCCCATCGGGATATACTTGCTTCTGCATTTCTTTTTCCAGTTCTTCCAAACCAAACTGGCGCCAGCGATGCGCTTCTCGCAGCTCAGGCAGGAGAAAACCCAGGTAAATCAAACCAACAATATTTGCCAGGTAATGATTGGTCGTGAGACGCTCAGACCACTCCAGATTGTCCATGATATGGCGGCCATGGATTAAAAGGGAGCGGTATAAGAGCAAGTGAAAATCATCATCTAATAACGGCGACTGGCGAAAAAAAGCATATCCCCACAGCCAGTTTACAGCGCGGATCGCCACATCCATTGTACAGGCCCAATTGACTCCATATTGCGGTGGGTTTTGCCGGATCCAATCTTCGACTTCTGACCGAAATTCCTGAGAGTACTGCTCGTTCCCGGTAAGCCAATAGGCCTGCCCAAGCCAGGCGAAATGCTGACAGCGGCTTAATTCCCAGGGGACTTTAATGTCATACCCACCCGGGTACGGGGCAGGGCGAATGGTAGCATAGTATTGCCGAGGATTCCAACGGTATCCCGTTTTGAAGTCGGTATGCCAGTCGATTAATTCCCCTAACGGAACCTTCCCTGAACCCAATAAATCAAAATGATGCAGACAAGCCGCATCGGCGGCCTGTAAGATATCTTGCTCACTGTTCGGGCAAAGCTTTCTGAAAAGCCCCGTAACCATACTGCGGTCATCTGGGTGGATGAAAAAACGGGACTGCCTGCCTTCTCGTATCAATGCCAGCAGTTGATGCTTATCTCGAATATTTTCATTAATCCCGTGCCGCAAAAACTCTTGTTCGGAAATATCTGTCCCCCACAAGCGGGCTTTAACGCACCGGATAAATAATCGTCCTTTCTTTTTTAATTTCCGCCCCAGACCCCGGAACGTAATTCGACGCGCTCGCCGGATGTCATCAAAGATCCGTGATATTAGAAACCTGAATTTCATCTGAAATGCTTTCTTGAATAGGGATCATGCACTCATGCGTAGTAAAATATTACGCATCATTCTATCATTTCACCTTGGATCCTGTAATCCGTAAAAACTTTGACTAAATTATTCTCAAAAACAGCCAGGAACATCGTTACGGTGTCTTTAGGAGACATCATTTCTAAAGTCGTGAATGTTGGCTCCATGTTGATCCTTGTAAGAGGGTTAAGTGTAGCGGACTATTCCGCATATATCTTTATCAGTAGCGTTGGTAATTATCTTTCCACCCTGATTGGTAGTGGAATTAATCTCTCCCTGGTTCGCTACTCTGCAAGTTACACTTCTCAACACCAACAAGAACCCAAAATCCTTTACAAGTTATCTATTCTATTTCAGATCGTCGTGTTTTTCTTTCTGTCATTGGCCTCTTTCTTATTTAATGACCGTGTTTCCGAGTTTTTGTTTGGTCAGGCTTCAGTACCCAACGGGCTTTACTTTGGCATACTCTTTGGAATCGGATTATTAATTTTCAATTACAGTCGAAGCATTTATCAGGCAGAAGAGCGCTTTAACAGGCTTGTGGTTGTTTCCTGGCTGGTTCAATTTCTCGTTTTTGTTTTATTCCTGATCGGCTATTTGTGTGATTTTCTAAATATTGGCTACGTCTCAGCCATTTATTCTTTGTCTTACCTGTTCACTGGTTTATTTATTCTGTTAGAGAAAAGGGGATTTTTTAACTGGCAAGACTTTTCAAAGGAGCTTTTAACGTACAAGCAACTTTTGGATGAGTTTTTAAAAAGCTCAGGATGGTTGATTGGTTATTTTTCATTCCTTGCTCTCATCAGCAGGTTAGATGTTTATTTTCTTTCAAGATTTATGGGTGAAAAGGATATTGCAATTTATGGAGTAGCCCTCCAATATTACAATCTCGGATTACTGGTATTAGGCTCCATTCATTGGGTCTTGTTGCCAAAATTCTCAAAAGTAGAAATGCAGTCCACGGCCGCGCATCAGAAGTTTTTAGCTCAATGGCTTAAACTCACCAGTCTACTGATCATTCCAATTCTCATTTTTGATCTGGCTGGCAAACCTTTATTCACATTCATTAATGGTTTGCGGTACGAAGCCGCTTACCCAATTTTGATCGTTTTCTCCGTTGGGATCTATCTGAGTTTAATGATGAGTCCTTTAACCAACATATTGATCAGCAAAGGTGACTTTCGCTTCCTGTTCATGGTTGGCGGCGCCGCCCTTATTCTCAATCCTATTGCCAACCTGGTTCTGGTACCTGCATACGGGGGTATCGGAGCGGCTATCGTTGTCGTTTTGACTCACAATGTATTGATCCATATCCCCGTTTTGCTAAGAGGATTAAAAGTTATATGAGACTGATAGGGTATCAAAACTGAAGATACCACCCACGATGTTCATCTGATATATTCTTTCCACCACAAGGCCAGGTTAAGCAAATACCATATTTGTGAACTTCTGCCCTGCTCGAACAGGCGAGCAACCTCCTGTCTGTCAATGAAATCGGTTTGCGAGCAGAAGTCATGGATTTCTACTCGGGCTTTGTCTCCCAACCGGTCAAAAAACCATTCATAGATCGGCAGGCTAAACCCCTGTTTGGGACGATCAATGACGCTATCTGGAAGCAATCCGCGAACGGCCTTTTTTAGAATATACTTCAGCGTTCCATTTCTGGTTTTTACAGCCTGTGGAATGCTCATCGCCAGTTCCACAAACTTATGATCCAGGAACGGAACCCGGCCCTCCAGACTGACTCCCATTGACATTTTATCAACCCGCATCAAAAGAAGTTCCGGAAGGCGCAGGTTCAGGTCCAAGTAACTCATCCAGTTCAACGGCTGTTTCTCCCAAGCCTTTTGCTGGTACCGGGTATAAATGGGTCTAATTGCTTCCCAAGAACTATACGCCCGGAAATGACGGCGTAAACGAGCCGAAAGCAGCCTCATCTTTTGCTGGTGCGAGAATGCCTCTGCCCCGCCCCAAAAGATAGGCTGCCCGGCAGCATGACGGCCCAAATATTCACTACGTCTTGAGTCTCCCAAGCCCATTTTCTGTAGCGAATAAAAACCTATTTGAGCCAATGGTTCAGTCAGCGGTAAATTCAGCGCCCGTTGTAAATTGAGCTGGTTTTTCCATTGAGGATATCCCCAAAACAATTCGTCGGAACCTTCGCCCACCTGGGCAACAATCACGCCATTCCCTCGCGCCAACTGCGAAACATAATAAATTGGCACGCAAACCGGGTCAGCAATAGGTTCATCTTGCAGGTAAATCATCCGGGGCAGGAAGTTAAGTAGATCATCAATGGTCAATAATTTTTCGTGGTGTTCAGCTCTCACCAGGCCTGCCACCTCCCGCGCGAAATGCAGTTCGTTTTGGTAGCTCTGGTACTCTCCCTGATAACCTATCGAAAACGTCTTGACCTTATCCAATACCCCTTCTGAAAAAAGCACAGCGTTCGTGCTCGAATCGATTCCACCGGAGAGAAACACGCCCACAGGGACATCGCTTACTTTGCGAAGCTTAACCGCGGTACGTAGTTCCTCTAATAACATCCTGGCAATTTCTTCCTCGCTTACCTGATTGAGAGGCTGGGTATGATCCAGAACATCCCAATATCGTTCTTCAGTCACCTGCCCAGAACGATTCACATGCAAACAGACGCCGCCAGATAATTTCCGGATGCCATCGAACAAAGTTTGAGGGCCTGGCGTGGTAAGAAAGGATAAATAATGGAAAAATGCCTCTTCGTTTACTGCTCGCTTCTGGCTTGGATCTTGCAATATCGCCTTAATCTCCGAGGCAAAGATAATGCAGTCTGGGCGCAACGTATAATACAGGGGTTTAATCCCAATCCGATCTCGTACCAGCCACAAATCACCAGTTCGTCCATCCCACAGAGCGATTGCGAACATTCCGCGAAATCGGTGGAGACAGTCAATCCCCCATTCTTCATATGCATGGATAATCACTTCCGTATCGGAATGATCCGTTTTCCAGCGATGGCGCCCGGTACGCTCCAGTTCTCGACGAATTTCCAGATGATTATAAATTTCTCCGTTAAAAACAACGCAAACATCCCCCTGCTCATTCATCATCGGCTGCATCGCCGTATCCGATAGATCAATAATCGCCAGACGACGGAAGGCTAACCCAACGCGCCCATCTTGTGAAATCCACGACGCCCCTCCATCTGGCCCACGATGGATCATGCTGTCGCGCATCTGATCGAGCAATAGGGCATCAACCGGTTTTGCATCTTGCCCAAAACGGTATATTCCGACAATACCGCACATTCACCCATCCCCTTTTTTAAGCTTTTTCAATCACTACCTACTTGCTTTATTGCTTCTGATTGCCTTCTGCCAACACTCCATCATCTGATCAGCCAGGAGTTTCCGATTATATCGTTCAACTCCAGCCCGATCGATCCATATTGGCTTTCCAGAACGATAAGCACGATATATCTTTTCAAGAACATCAGCCACTTTTTCTGGCTGATCAAAGCCAACATGCTCCCCCAAGTGATGATCCTTTACCAGTGCGCTAGAGGCCCCCTCTTCTGAAATTAACAGAATGGGAGCTTTTCCAACAGCCCAATACTCATAAAGAGTCCCGGAGATTGCCGTTGTATTCCCTCGAGGTTGGACCAAGAAGAGCAGGTCTGCATCCCACAGCCACTCAACCATGCGCTCTCGATCAACCATTCCAGCATAGAAGGTCAATTCCCCCAAGCCCATCTGGTTAATGAGTTCTTCATACGCTACCGGTTTTTCGCCAAGAAACACAAGCTCCAGCTTTTCTTTGGCTTCCGGGCAGCGTTTTATAAAAACATCCAACCCATTAAGGAAAGGGGTGAGATCGCGGTAATCCGGACGGTATCCTGCTGCCGCGCTCAACAACGTGAAACGCCGCGTCTCTATTTTCTTTGTGCGCTGCTCAAGAATATGATATTCATCTAGATCATGGCCGTTTGGGATAAAAACAAATTTGCCAGCTTTCGCAAACTTAGGATAGCGTTCCATCGTTTCATGAAAGCTTTTTTCCGTTACCACGATCACACAACTGGCTAACTCAAAGAAAAGGCCTTGCAGCCAACTCTCAATTTTCCTGCGCCACCAGGGCTTCTTGAAGAAATCTGGAGATCCCACCCAATCATCTTTTATATCCATCACGATTGGGGTCGAAGACAACAAACTGAGAACAGTACCGGCAAAAAGGTTGGTGAAAGGTGGAGCGTTTACAAAGATCAAATCCGCCTTCTTCTGATGTAAAAGCTTCTTCCCCTCTCCAATGATCTTTAGACTCCAGGGCAAAGACGAATCACCCATCAGATTGGCGAGCAGTTTCAATAACCCATGGGGCCGGTATAACGGATTTCCAATTCTTTCGATTTGAACTTCATCATTCAGGTCTTTCAACAAAAAACCTGATGCCTTTTCCTCTGGTACCACCGGACGATCCGGGTCGATGGTCAGGACTGTAAATGACCAACCGCGTCTTAAAGCATATTTCATCAGCTTGACCAATCGAATCGAAGCCCCCGGCGAACCAATCGGAGGAAAGTGCCTGGTAACAACAAAGACTGAAGTCAAAGATCACCTCTCTCTATTCGGTAACATCGCTCATCTGCGCCCATCGCCGGCCCCTCATTGTTCCTCGGCCTTAATGCTTGCATCCAGCGCCGGGGCATATTCCGCCAGGTGAGCGCGCAGAGACTGGACCTCGGCCTCATCCTGCGCATCAAACCACATCCTCATATTCTACGCTACAGCATGCTGATTTACCGTCCACAACCTCGCGCGTTTACAAAGATCAAAACCCGTTCTCTTGTGGATCTATTCTGCAGGTTCAACGCCAGGGCCACCAGCGCCAGGGTTGCCAGGGGGATGGCGCTGGAGAGAAGCGCAGCCATTGCAAAAGCCACCCAACTCCACACGATCAACACCCACGCCGGTCCGGTCCCCACAAAGAACACGTTCTCATACCACATCCCCACCGGCAGCGCCGCCAGGATCGCCGCGCGCGAAGCACCCTGCGGCTGGAAAACACCCCACAGGCCCAACGCAATAGCTGACCCCCATAGCACCCACTCGGGAACTCCCAATGCCGTAAGCGTGAAGATCCCCCCGCTCATCCTTACTCGCTCTCCAGAATAACCCGCGACCGCCCCATACCAGTTCTGGTAGATCTGGTTGTCAAACAACAGGGGCAGTGTATATAACACGACCAGCAACCCCGCCCATATCCCCAGATATACCTTTTTCTCGCGGAACCACTCGATCAGGAGCGCAGGCAAGACCATCGCCGCGACCTGCGGCTTTAGCGTTAGTACCAACGCCAGCGGGATAGAAGTCCAGCGTGAAGGATGAATCTGCACAGCGATCCAGAAGAAGAAGATGTCCAACTGGCCGGTCATCAGCACAAACAGAACCGGGGTAAATAGGAACCAGGCGACCGATAGCCCACGCCTGCGCAACACATCCGCCATCAGAAGGATATTCAACACCGACCAGGCAGGATAAGCAACAGGCCCAGGCAGCAACGCCAGCAAAACAAACGCAAAAGCGGAAGGCGGCGGGTAGAAAGAATTCCCCACGGAATAAGGGTCAATTCCGTTTAGGATCGCCTGACCGACCTGCCAGAACAATTCAAAATCTGCACCCATCGCCAGCCCCTCAGTGTTCCTCGACCTTAATGCTTGCATCCAGCGCCGGGGCATATTCCGCCAGATGAGCGCGCAGGGCCTGGGCCTCGGCCTCATCCTGCGCATAGAACGACATCTTCGTGTTCCCCACCGTAATGCGCCGGTCCACCGTCCACGATGCCACCGGTTGCCACCCCGCAGGCAGATACGGTCCCACCCAGCCCGGATAAGCCACGACTACTTTCACCTGGCTGCGCTGTAGTTCAGCATCCATAGCTTCTGTCCAGGCAGCGCCCTGGTTAAAAGATCGGGCCGTGGCACGGTTGGCAAGGCCCACCAGGTCTACCACGTGCACGTCAGAGAGGAACCCCACCAGCCCAATATCATGCACGCCGATGGCGCTGCCCGCGTAATATTCCTTCAAGAAGCGCGCCACCTGGTAATGCTGGTCATAAATATTAGCCATGCCATAGGGCGTGGCGCGCTGAGCCTCCATGCCGCGCGCGTAGAGGGGCATCAGCGCCAGGAAGATTACCAATCCCGCCAGCAGACCGCGCAGTTGCCCTACCGTTGAAGCCCGCTCCAGCCGCCCGATGCGCGGCCCCCACAGAACAGCCAGCGCCAGCACGCCCAGAGCCATAACATAGGCTTCGTAGCGGTAGAAATAACCAAAATGATCCACGACCACATGGGTCATCAGCGTCAGCACAAAGATGGTTCCCAGCCAGCGCCCGCGTGCATCTGGCAGGGGGCGCTGCAAATCCCACAGCAGGCCGGCCAGCGCCCCCACCATTAAAGCAAACAGGTGCGGCTCGTTCCACAGGTTGCCGACCCGTTCTGGCAGCGCCGCCAGCGGATTTGCCAGAACGCCGGTTGCACTGCGCAAAATCAGCGAGTTGGGCAAGAAGTTCCAGCCCTGCGCCAGCGAAAACACGCCAAAGATCACGGCCGGCAGTACAGCGCATCCTAGTGTCAGCGCCGTCAGGCGAAAGCGGCGCGCCAGGAAGAGCAAAGCGCACACAAGCCCAATCATCGCCAGGCTTTCGTAGCGGGTTGCGCCGAACAGCGCCGCTGCCAGCGCCAGCCGCGCCCAGTTTCCTCTCCCTACCACTTCCTGCGGCCCCGCTTCCTGCGGCCCTGTCAACGCATCCAGCGCCGACTCCAGAAACCACAGCGCCAGGAAGATGTGCAGACTGGCCTCCATGCCTGTTAAAATCAGGGGCGCCAGCGGCACGAAAAACACAAAACCCACCATCCCCCCGGCCAACAGCCAGGGCCGCCCGCTGAGGGCCCGCCGCAGCCAGCGCCAGGCCCGCCAGACTGCCAGGCACGCAAAGATCAGGTTCAGCCACAAGGGAGCCAGCGCACTCACCCCCAAGACCCGATACCACGCAGCCAGCAGCAGTGTCCACAATATAGAAGAAGAACTGGAAGTAAAGCCGTCGGGGTTAATCCCCATCACCCCGTACAGCGCCAGGTTCTTAGCCAGCGCCATGTGAATGTAGGTATCATCGAGCGTGAAAATCAGGGGCGCGCCTGGTCGCAGCCGGGCATATTCCAAGACAGCCGACGCCGTCAGCGCCGCCAGGCAGACCAGCGCCAACGCCAATGAAAAATAGGGATGAGAAGCTATGCGCTTGATGTTCATTCAAGTCCGGGTCAAAGAAATTTTAAGCGCCACCATCCGGCGCAGTAGTGGAAATGCATAACCGCCCAACCAGGCGGCGTAGAACAGGAAAGGCAGTTCATCCGACGCGCCTGGTAAGATCTTCTGAAAATCCAGGTAGAACAGAATATAAGAAAGCAGCCAGGCCGCCGTCCATAACACCCTCAGCGCCAGGGATGGTTTTTGCCGGGCAGCCCACAGGTACAGCGGGATGAGGAAAATCAACTGTTCATACGCCACAGTGCTGACATCCACCAGGAAGGTGGCAGCCCCGCACCATCCGATCACCAGCAGGTGATCCACCTGCCCCCGCCACCACTGCCAGAACAGCCACAGCGTTATGCCCAGGCCGGCCAGCGTCACCACCAGCGCCGCCGGCGCCACTGCCTGCACCGGCAGCAGATAGGCCAGGTAGCGGTTGAGCAGGATGGTGGAATACGCCTGGTACGAGCTCAGTTGTTCCCACCACAGAATCGGCCAGTTGGGCAAAAACCAGAAGGACACGATCAGCAGCGCCGCCAGCCCCCCTGCAAACGCGCCCAGGAAAGGCCACATCCTGCGCCGCAGACTGTAAAGCAAAATCAACAGCAAGATCAGCCACACAAACTGCGGTTTAGCCGAAGCCCACCCCAGCGAGAGACCCATCACCACCTGGAGCGCCGCTGGCATCGGACGATCTTCCAACAGGTACTTCAGGAACACCAGCAGGAAAACGACGATGAGAATGGTGAAATTTCCTAAAATCAGGCCAAACGTGACCGGATAAAAAAACGGGAACAACAACCGCACCACGCGCGTCCCACCCGGAAACAGAACATAAGCAACCGTCAGGATCAGCAGCAAGTTCAACGCCAGCCAGACCGCCTGCGCCCAATCGAAACTCAGCCAGGTGAAAGGCGTCAGCGGCGGGAGGACATAGGCCGGGTATTCAAACTCCATCGGGTCCTTCCCTGGAGGGGGCGGCCCCTCAAAGATTGCCGCCTGAATCTGGCGGTCTACCTCTGGCGCATAAGGGTTATGGTGATCGAAAAAAACGCGGCCCGCCGCCCAGAAAACGTAAAAATCAATGCCTGGGGTCGTTCCGTTGAGGGCATTGTGGATCAAAACGCTGAACCCACCCCACAGCAGCACAAAAAACAAGGCCGCCGCCATCCAAATGGGCGCTTTCCGGTTCACGGGCATGGCATCCTGACCATCTGCGGGACCATCTCAATGAAGATGGCTGGCTTGCGAAAGGCAACCACGTCATAATGCTGGGTCACGCTCTCCCCCGGCCCGCTGAAGCCCTGCATGGCGCAGTTCATCTCTAACTGACGGCGGTAAGCGTCAGCTTCCGCGCCGCGCCCCTGGACTTCGGCCACTTCAGCACGCAGACGATCTAACTGGGCCTGCTGCCAGCCTGCCATAACGGTTGTAAAGCGGGCCTTTTCCAACAGGCGAGCGGCCTCATCCATCCGCCCGGCCCTGAGATACGCTTCGGCCAGGGGCAGGTAATTCGCCAGGGTAGAAGGATCAGCCGCAAGATTGGCCTCTAGCCCGGCTACCTGCTCCGCTGATAAGTCCACAGCCCTCAGCCCAGCGGCGCGGACCTCACGGCGCAGTGCGCTCTGCTGCCAGAAATCGCCCTCCCACGAGCCCGGGTAACCCTCAAAGGCGGCGGCATATTCGCGGCGGGCCGTCTCCAGGTCCCCCTGTTCCTCGGCGATCACGGCCAGGTTCAGGTGAAAGACTGGCATATCCGCCAGATGAAAAGTTTGCTCCAGGTAGCGGCGGGCCGTCTCCGGGTCGCCAATGGCCCGGTAAAGCGCGCCCAGGTTGCCGTAGGTAAACGCCCAGGCCGGGTCTAACGCGGCCGCCCGCTCTAAGGCCTGGATCGCCAGCCGGTAGCCGGCCTCATCCTGCGCCAGCGCCGCGCGCACCAGTCCCAACTGCTGCCAGGCCACTGCCGAGTGCGGATCGCGCCTTACGGCCTGCTCCAACCATCCAGCCGCTTCTTGAGTGCGTCCGCTGTTCATCGCTTCTACCCCCACAATCAGCGGATGCATCAGCCAGAGGTTTAACCAGCCTCCCGCCAGCAGGGCAACTACCCACCAGGGGCGGTTCAACCATCGTTTCCAGTTCGGCGGCGTCTCTGTTCCTCTGCTTTCCTCGCCCGCTCCTTCATCCGGCTCACGGCGAGCCTCCAGAACCGCGGGCCTCTCGCCCAGCGCGGCCCCCAGCACAATCGCCAACAGCCACAGGCCAATCGGCTCCGTCTGGAACGAATCAAACAGGCCATGTACAGCGTAGGCCGCCAGCGCCCCGCTCGCGCCCATCACCACGGCCAGATCACTGCCCTGCGCCTGCCGCCAGCGGCGGCGCACGGCCAGCGCCATGCTCACTGCCACCCCCACAGCGCTCAAAAAGCCTGCCAGGCCGGTTTCGGCCAGCAGGTTGAGAGGCGTGCTGTGCGCGTGGACGAAAATGATCCCAGGCGGAAGGGTTTTGGCTTCAATGATGGACCGGCTCATGGTATTGGGTCCCTGCCCCAGAATGGGATGCCGCAGGAATGTATCTATGGCCGGGATCCAAAACTGGTAGCGCGACATAAGCAGTGGGCCATGCGTGGGGTGGATGGTCTGCCGGTACAACAGCCAACCGGCCGCCGCCAACACGCCCGCCAAAGCCAGCCCGCTGGCCGCCAGCAGGAGCGGGCGCGATCTCACCCACTGCCAGGCTGCCAACAGCGGCAGCTTTTGCCTGCGTCCCAGCCACAGCCCCAAACAGCCCAACCCAGCCGCGCTCCCCATCCACCCGGCCCGCGAAGAAGTCAGGTACAGCATTACCAGGGTCGCGGCGATCACCCCACCCAATATGACCCGCCCCCCTACGGAACGCGTGTAAACCCAGCGCGCGGCCGCGATCATCAGGAAGGTATTCAGGGCCATTGCCAGGGTATTGGGCATAGCCGGGCGGTAAATCACCTCCGGCAGCCATTCGCCGGGGAACGTTTTCAGCCAGTCTATGTACCACATCACCGGCCCAATCCAGACGAACGCCAGCACCACGCTCCAGGCCACCAGCAGGCATTTGAAGATCAATTCTGCCGGCCAGCCCCGCGCCACCAAATCTGCTGTAAATGCGAACAGAAAAACCATAAAAAGCAGCCAGCCAAAATCTTCCAGCGACCGGCGCGGGTCAATCGAAACCAGCGCCGCCAGCAGGTACGCCGCCAGAAAGATCAGCAGAGCGCGCCCCAACGGCGTAGGCGCGGCCTGCCCGCGCACCAGCCACAGCAGCCCGGCAGCCGTTGCCAGCCCGATCGTTATGATTAACACCGGCAGGGTGACAAAATCTTGAGATGTGCCGTTGAAGATAAACAGGTAGAGGAAGACCAGAATCAGGATGGACTCTTTTAACAGATAGATAAGAGAGGACGGCCCGGCTGCGCGCTGGGTTGTTTTTGCAATCGTTGTCATAAGCGGTATGGGTCCTGAGCAAGCTCCGCCCTTCTGACATGGTTATCAGGCCATATCAAAATTGGGGAAACTGCCATTAAAACAGCCAAAATCACTGAACAAATTTAGATACTCCTCAAATTATAGCTTTTCTATTCTGCACCCCGGTTAACAAATTGGCAAAGAAAAACCATGCAAAAAAGGGACCTGGAAAACCAGATCCCTTTTTTGCGTTTTCAGGGGTGAAAAGCTTAAATCTTGTTGACGATGTTCGAGAAGATATTGCCGATGGAAGGACCGAGGATCGCCAGGATAACAATGACCACGACGGCCACCAAAACAAGAATTAAAGCGTATTCAACTAAACCCTGACCCTTTTCCTTGGGAGCGAATAACATGTTTTTCACCTCCTCTCTTCGCTGGAATTTACTCAGAACAGAACTGAGATAACAATATAATATAACTGTACTTAATTAAATTCAAGCCTTCCTGCCACAAAAAACTTACAAGAGGTTTACAACAAAGTTCACATTAATTTATCTTTTTGGTGAAAAATTATATTTTTTTTGCTCTCCCCTGCCATACGTTATAATCAATGGAGAATACTTTTCAAAAGGTCCTGTACCGATGAAACAACTGCTGCAAAATTTACGCGATGGCCGTGCCCAGGTCGTCGAAGTGCCGTGTCCCGGGCCTCGCGCAGGCGCGGCCCTGGTGCGCACAGCGGCCTCATTGGTCTCTGCCGGCACCGAGCGCACCCTGGTAACGTTTGCCGAAAAAAGTCTGTTAGGTAAAGCCCGCTCGCGCCCAGACCTGGTGCGCCAGCTATTCGACAAAGCCCGCCGCGAAGGCATCTTGCCGACCGTTCAGGCGGCCTTCAATCGTCTGGATCAGCCCATGCCTCTCGGCTATTCTTCCGCAGGAACAATCATTGCGGTTGGGCCTGGACTGGAAGGGTTTCAGGTGGGCGACCGGGTGGCCTGCGCTGGAGCCGGATTTGCCGTACATGCCGAATACGCGGTTGTGCCACAGCATCTACTCGCCCATTTGCCCCCCCAGGTAGACTTCGAGTCGGCGGCGTTCACAACCCTCGGCGCAATCGCCCTGCACGGCTTCCGGCTGGCTCAACCCCAACTGGGTGAGCGCGTCGCGATCATCGGCATGGGCCTGCTGGGCCTGTTAGCCGCCGGCATCGCTCGCGCCGCCGGATGCAGTGTGTTCGGCGTGGATCTTTCTCCTCAGCGCGTCGCTCTGGCGCACAGCCTCGGATTCCAGGCCGTACTGCGACCCCAAGCCGAAGATGCCGGGCGGGCCGCCACGCGCGGGCAAGGCTTTGATGTAATCCTGGTATGCGCCGACGCCCGTACCAGCGACCCCATTGAACTGGCCGGTCTGTTAGCGCGCGACCGCGCGCGGGTGGTAGCCATTGGCGCGGTGGGCTTAGAGATCCCTCGCAAGCTGTATTACGAAAAAGAACTGCACTTCCAGGTCTCCCGCTCTTACGGGCCGGGCCGTTATGATCCGGCCTATGAAGAGGGTGGGCAAGATTACCCCATCGGATACGTACGCTGGACGGAAGGCCGCAACCTCCAGGCCTTTGTAGACCTGTTAGCCGATGGCCGCATTGACGTCCACCCGCTGATCAGCCACCGCTTCCCCATCGAACAGGCTCCCGCCGCTTATGAGATCATTACCGGCAAACGCCGCGAGCCCTTCCTGGGCGTGCTGCTCACCTACCCTCAGGCGCAGGCCGCTACACCGCCGGCCCGTATTGCCCTCGCCAGCCCTGCCGGCGCCCCCGCGCCGGTCGCAGATGCGCCCCGTCTGGGCGTGCTGGGCGCAGGGAATTATGCCGCCGCCGTGTTCCTCCCGGCCATTCAAAAAACCGGCGGCGTCCAGCCGGTGATGATCGCCTCTGCTTCCGGGCTGAGCGCCCGCCACGCCGCCGCCCGCTTCGGCTTCCAGTCGGCTGCTTCGAACGAGCAAGAGGTGCTTACCAATCCAGAAGTGAACCTGGTCGCCATCCTCACCCGTCACCAGCACCATGCCCGCCAGACGCTGGCCGCGCTGCGTGCCGGTAAGGCCGTTTACTGCGAAAAGCCGCTGGCGATCACCCCTGCTGAACTGGCCGAGATCGAAGCCGCGCTGGCCGGCGAACCTTTGCCGCTGCTCACGGTTGGCTTCAACCGGCGCTTTGCGCCTTTTTCGCAAAAACTGTTCGCCTTCTTGAGCGACCGCAGTGAACCTCTGGTCGCCCATTACCGCGTCAACGCCGGATATATCCCTCCGAACCATTGGGTGCACGACCCGGCCCAGGGCGGCGGGCGCATCATTGGCGAGGGCTGTCATTTTATTGATTATCTGACTTTCCTGGTAGGCAGCCCCCCCGTCAGGGTCAGCGCTCAGGCCCTCCCCGATCAGGGCATTTACCGCCAGGATAATGGAATCATCACCCTCTCTTTCCCAGATGGCTCGTTGGGAACGCTCGAATATCTGGCAAACGGCGCCAAGAGCTTCCCTAAAGAACGGCTGGAGGTCTTCTGCGGCGGTAAAGTGGCGGTGCTGGATGATTTCCGCAGTCTTGTCTTGCTCCACAAGGGCCGCCGGCAAACCTATCGTGCCTGGCTGGCTCAGGATAAGGGCCACCGCGCCGCCTGGCAGGCTTTTCTAACAGCTTATCGTCAGGGCGGAGCGCCGCCTATTCCCTACGATCACCTGATCGGCGTTCACAAGGCCTGTTTTGCCGCCGCTGAGTCGTTGAACAATAACGCGCCGGTTATGGTGCAAGCGCCAGAGCCGCCCGCGGATAGAACAGACGCATGAGTACAACGGCACGGCGGTTGTGGGTGGCGCTGCGAGCGGTTCGCCAGTTGGGGGTGCGCCAGGCCGCCTGGTATGCGCTCTATCAGGGCGGGCTGCGCGCCGGGTTATGGCGGCGGCTTACCCCGCCAGCCCATCCTCACGCGCTGCCGCTGCCCATTCAATCCCCTTTTCCCCTGCCCAACGCGGCGCAGATTAAGGCGGCGGCAGGCGAATCTATCTCAGACTTTCTTAAGGAAGCGGATGAAATCGTCTCCGGCCAGGCGCGGCTGTTTGGCGGCCCCCCGGTGGAATTGCAACTGGCCCCGCCCGCGCCCCTGCGCCACTGGACGGAATACGAATTGGGCCGGGCCCCCTGGGGCGCGGAAGATGTGAAGTTCGTCTGGGAGCCAGCCCGCTTTGGCTGGGTCTACCCCCTGGGCCGCGCTTACCTGTTGACGGGCAGCCCCACCTACGCCGCGGCCTTCTGGCAGTACTTTCGGCATTTCTCCAACACCAACCCACCCAATCTGGGACCTAATTGGGCTTCTGGGCAAGAGGTGGCCTTGCGGCTGTTGGCTCTGCTCTTTGCCGCGCGCGTCTTCGCTGGCTCGCCAGAAAATACGTCCGGCAACCTGGCGCTGCTGGCCGGCGCTGTTGCTCTGCACGCCGGGCGCATCCCCCCCACCCTCAGTTACGCGCGCGCCCAACACAACAATCATCTGATCAGTGAAGCACTCGCCCTGTACCTCGCCGGGACGGCCCTGCCTAACTACCGCCGGGCGGCGTACTGGCGCGCCCTGGGTTGGAGGACACTCTGCCAGGCCCTGGAAAGCCAGATCGCGCTCGATGGAACCTACGCCCAGCACAGCGTCAACTATCACCGCCTGATGCTCCAGGCCGCACTGTTGGGAACCCTGCCCAACCGGCCCTACCCTCTACCCGTCCGCCAGAAGTTAGCCGCCGCCACCCACTGGCTGCTGGCACAGTTAGACCCCGATTCCGGCCAGACCCCCAACTATGGTTCTAACGATGGCGCTTACATCTTCCCGTTAGCTCCCGGCGGCATCAGCGATTACCGTCCTGTCGCGCAGGCTGCGGCCTGCGCCTTCCTCGGCCAGCCGGCCCTGCCCCCTGGCCCCTGGGATGAGATGCTCATGTGGCTTGGAAGCGAGAAGCCACCCACCGCGGTTTTGCCCCCACTGCCGCCTGCGCCCGCCATTCATCGCCTGGGCCGCCCCGGCGATTGGGCCGTACTGCGCGCCATCCGCTATACCAGCCGGCCCTCTCAGGCCGATCAGCTTCACCTCGACCTCTGGTATCGCGGCTACAACATCGCTTTAGACGCCGGGACCTACCGCTATTCCGCGCCGGCCCCCTGGGAGAACGCCCTGAGCCGCACTGCCCCTCACAACACGGTGGAGGTTGACAACCAGGATCAGATGAGCCGCGCCGGGCGCTTCTTGTGGCTGGATTGGGCGCAGGCAGCGGCCTGGGAAGAGGATGGCGTTCTCGCTGCCTGCCATGATGGCTACCAACGCCTGGGAGTGCGCCACTGCCGCCGCGTTCATCACCTGGGACGAGGTCAGTGGCTGATTGAAGATCATTTGCAGGCCGCCGCCAGCGCCGGCAGCCACCGCTTTCGGCTCCACTGGCTGCTGCCCGATTGGCCCTGGAAGCTGACAGGCCATACACTGAGCCTGTCTGCCCCATGGGGCGGTCTGGTGAACATAACACTCTCGGTTGCGGCGCCGCCCGGTCTGACCGCACAGCTATCCCTGACGCGCGCCGGTCAGGCTCTGGCGGGCGCGCCCACCGCTGACCCTACCCTGGGCTGGGTTGCGCCCACCTACGCCTGCAAGCTGCCAGCTTTAGCGTTTGTACTTCAGGTTGAGGCCCCCCCGCCGCTTACCCTCCACAGTCGTTGGGATGTGTCCTGAAACCGGCAATTTTTGATGGTTTTGGCTACTTATCAGTCCAAAATCACAAAAAAAGGTAAAATCGGGGCATGCATATTCTGTTAATCCACCAGGCTTTCGCGTCACTCGATGAGGCCGGGGGGACGCGCCACCACGAACTGGCGCGCTACCTGGTCGAACGCGGCCACCGCGTCACCATCATCGCCAGCCCGATCAGTTACCTGACGGGCAAAGCGCGTTTGGGGGCGCAGCGCTGGGTGGAACGGCAAGAAGTTGAGCCGGGGATTGTGATCCTGCGCAGTTATACCTACCCCGCCCTGCATAAGAGCTTTGTTCACCGCGTGTTCAGCTTCTTCAGTTTCATGCTCTCCTCTCTGCTGGTCGGGATGAACGTCCGCGCTGTTGATCTGGTTTGGGGAACCTCTCCGCCGATTTTTCAGGGCGTCACCGCCTGGCTGGTAGCGCGCCTGAAGCGCGTGCCATTCCTGTTTGAAGTCCGCGACTTATGGCCGGCGTTTGCAATTGCGGTGGGCGTACTGCGCAGCCCCCTGTTAATTCGCGCTTCCCTCTGGTTGGAGCGTTTTCTCTACCGCCAGGCCGACCGCGTGATGGTGAACTCGCCGGGGTATATCAACCACGTCTTACAGCGCGGCGCGCGCTGGGTTGAATTGATCCCCAACGGCGCCGATCCAGACATGTTCTCTCCCTGCGCCGATGGCGCCGCTTTCCGCGCCCGGCACTGCCTGCAAGACCGGTTTGTTATCCTCTACGCTGGCGCGCATGGCCTTTCTAATGATCTGCCGGTGATCTTACAGGCAGCCGATCAACTGCGCGATACCCCCACCATCACCTTCGCCCTGGTCGGCGATGGCAAAGAAAAGGCGCGCTTACAGGCTCAGGCCGCCGCCATGCACCTGGATAATGTCCGCTTCATCCCACCTGTACCTAAAGACCAGATGCCTGAAGTGATCGCCGCGGCGGATGCCTGCGTTGCCATTTTGAAACCGCTGGAGTTGTATAAAACCACTTACCCCAATAAGGTGTTTGATTATATGGCCGCCGGTCGTCCGGTCATCTTAGCAATTGACGGCGTGATCCGTCAGGTAATCGAACAGGCGCAGGCGGGTATTGCCGTTCCACCCGGAGATGCCGCGGCCCTGGCCGCTGCCGCCCGGCAATTGGCGGCTGATCCTCAGCACGCCCGCGCTCTGGGCCAGGCGGGCCGGTTAGCGGTTGAAACACACTTTTCGCGGCGCACACTGGCGCACAAGCTTGCCCTTTTGTTGGAAGAGATGAGAGATAGCCATGGCTGAGAAAATTCTGGTTGTTGAGGATGAACTGACCCTCCAGGAAACCCTGGCCTACAACCTCAAACGCCAGGGGTACGAAGTCGAAACCACCGGAGATGGCATTTCGGCCCTTGAAATCGCACGGCGCACCCACCCCGATCTGATCGTGTTGGACGTGATGCTTCCCGGTATGGACGGATATGAGGTCTGTCGGGTACTGCGTCAGCAGATGAGTACGCCGGTACTGATGCTGACCGCTCGTGATGATGAGATTGATCGGGTTGTTGGGTTAGAGGTAGGCGCCGATGATTATATGACCAAGCCCTTCAGTATGCGCGAACTGCTGGCCCGCGTTAAGGCCATGCTGCGGCGCGTGCGCCTGGTGCGCGAAGAGATCAGCAACGCGGCCCCTCCTCCTCCGCCACCCCCGCCCCCCGCTCAGGTGATCGTTCATGATAACCTAACCCTCGATCTGGCCCGCCGCGAGGCCCGCCTGAACGATCAGCCGTTGACGCTCAAGCCCAAAGAATACGATTTGCTCCTCTTCCTGGCCCAGCATCGCGGGCAGATGCTTTCGCGCGATACCATTTTAGAACAGGTATGGGGCTGGAATTACATCGGAGACAGCCGCACCGTTGACGTCCACATCCGCTGGCTGCGCGAAAAAATTGAGCGCGACCCTGGTAACCCGGTTCGCATCGTCACCGTGCGCGGCGCAGGCTACCGTTTTGAAGGATAAGGTTTAGCTAACCCCTATGTTCCGCGCCCGCAACAGCCTGATCTGGCAGATTGCCATTCCCTTTTTCCTGCTGCTCACGCTGGCAATGGTGGCTTTAAGCCTGTACCTGTCCAATTCCTTCCGCCAATCTTACCTGGACCTTTTTGAACAGAAAATGCGCGCCGAAGCGAACCTGGTGGCCGACCGCATTGGCTTAATGATCGAAGCAGACGCTCCCGACAGCGCCGTGAATGAAAGAGCCAGACGCTACGCCGACCTGCTGGACGTGCGCGTGACCATCATTGACCGCACCGGGCGCGTCCTGGGCGATTCACACTCGATCCCCGCTGAAATGGAAAACCATCTCGATCGCCCAGAAGTCCAGGAAGCCCTCCAGGGCGACATCAGCGTTCACACCCGTTACAGCACGACCCTGCAAAACGAGATGTTATATGTGGCCGCGCCCATGGTTGACAACCAGGGGACAGCCATTGGGGTGGCGCGCCTGGCGATTTCGCTGCGGAAGATGCAGGAACACATCAGCGTTATGCAGCGATCCATCTTCACTGCCGCGGGCGTGGTGCTGGTCCTGTCGTTGGGGCTGTCGCTCCTGGTGGCCGCCTACACCATTCGGCCGCTCAAGCAGCTTACGCGCATGGTAGAGCGCGTCACCGAGGGCCACCCCCAAGAGATTCCCTCACCCACCCGGCGCGACGAAATCGGCAAGCTGCACCTGACCTTCCAGCGAATGGCGGAGCAGTTAAAAAAACAGCTTGACGAGATGCAAACAGAGCGCGGCAAACTTGAAGCCGTGCTGGCCCACATGACCGACGGCATTATCATCGTTGATGACCAGGGCATTGTCCGACTGGTCAACCCGTTTGCGCTCTCGATTTTTCGCAACCAGCACCTCGACGCCGTTGGCAAACCGCTGATCGAAGTGGTTCGCCATCACCAACTGGTGGAAATCTGGCGCAAAAGCAAGGCAAGCGGTGGGCAAGAGACGACCGCCCTCGAAACCAGCCCCGGACGACTGTTTATACAAGGCATTGCTGTCCCCTTAGAGCCGGCCTTGCCCGGCATGACTCTATTATTAATCCAGGACCTTACCCGCGTGCGCCGGCTGGAAACCGTGCGCCGTGATTTCGTCAGCAATGTTTCGCATGAACTGCGCACCCCGCTGGCTTCCTTAAAGGCCCTGGCCGAAACCCTGCAAGAAGGCGCGCTGGATGATCCCCCCGCGGCGCGGCGCTTTTTGCAGCGCATGGAGACCGAGATTGACAACCTGACGCAGATGGTTCATGAACTTCTGGAACTATCGAAAATCGAGTCGAACCGCGTGCCGCTCAACCTGCGCCCGGTAGAACTATGCGAAATCCTCCAGCCCGCCATTGACCGGATGCAGTTACAGGCCGAACGGGCGGGCCTGCGCTTGTACCTGGACTGTCCCCAGGAACCCATGCGCGTGCGCGCCGACCCGGAACGCATGGGCCAGGTGCTGACCAACCTGATCCATAACGCCATTAAGTTCACCCCACCCGGCGGAGAAATTGTTGTCTCAGGTTACCGCAGTGGACGCAACGTGGTGGTCTATGTGCGCGACACAGGCGTTGGCATCCCGCCAGATGCGCTGGCTCGCATCTTTGAGCGCTTCTATAAGGCCGACCGCTCGCGCTCTGGCGGCGGCACGGGGCTGGGATTGTCAATTGCCAGACATCTGGTCGAAGCGCACGGTGGGCGTATCTGGGCCGAGAGCGAAGAAAACAAGGGCAGTACCTTCTCTTTCACCCTGCCCGCGGCCTGACCCTCTCCAGTAGTTAAATCAAACTTTACGCTCCGTTTAAACGCTGTTAACTTCATCTTACCGGCGATTTAAACTCCGGTTGTTACGATAAGAGACGTATGAACGAAAAGCTTATCCAAACAACAAGGAGAAGAGGAAGTATGCGTCGCTCGTCAATCGTGATTGTCTCTTTACTGGTAGTTTTCAGTCTTCTGGTGGCCTGTACGCCGGTAGCCACCCCCGCCGAACCTACTTCTACTACCGCTCCAGCCGAACCCACCCCCACCACTGCATCGGCTGAACCCACCCCCACCACCGCTCCAGCCGAAGCCACTCCTACCACTGCCCTGGCAGAAGGGCAACTGCCCGAAGTGGACCCTTCTACCGTACAGGGGAATATCATCACTGCCGGAAGTTCCACCGTTTACCCGCTGTCTGAGGCCATCGTCAAGCTCTTCAAAGACGAAGGGTACACCGGCGAGGTGACCATTGACTCGATCGGCACCGGCGGGGGGTTCGAGCGCTTCTGCAAGACCGGCGAAAGCGACATTGCCAACGCCAGCCGCCCGATCAAAGACAGCGAAAAAGAGAACTGCGCGGCCATCAACCGCACGCCGCTGGAATTCCGCGTAGGGACGGACGCCCTCGCTATCGTGGTCAATCCCGCTAATGACTTCCTTACGGACGTCACCATTGCGGAACTAGCTCTGATCTTCTCGGATAAGGCCGTCAACTGGTCTGATGTCAACCCTGCCTGGCCTGCCGAGCCGATCAAACGCTACGCCCCCGGAACCGACAGTGGAACCTATGACTTCTTCATCGAAGCCGTCATGCTGCCCGCCTACGAGAAGGACGCCGAAAAAGCCAAGGCGGCTTTCCAGGCCGCCGCCAACCTCCAGGCATCTGAAGATGACAATGTTCTCGTCCAGGGCGTTGAAGGCGATCAGTATGCCATCGGCTTCTTCGGCTTCGCCTACTACCAGGAAAACCAGGACCGGCTCAAGGCCATCTCAGTGGATGGTGTTACCCCGTCCTTTGAAAGCGCCGAAGACGGCTCCTATAAGCTTGCTCGCCCGCTGTTCATCTACTCTGACCCCACCATTCTGAACGCCAAGCCTCAGGTGGCCGCCTTCATCAACTTCTACCTCACCCGCGTCAACGAGGTGATCGGCGAAGTCGGCTACTTCCCTGCCAGCGAGGAAGCTCTTAACGCCGCGAAACAAACCCTCCTGGATGCCATTCAGTAAAATCACTGCGTCCGAACAACCTGTGAGGCCGGCCGTTCCCCAAAGGAACACCGGCCTCTTTTCCGGGTTAGCAAAGGAAAAGAAATGGAAGTAAAAATGGCGAAAGTTCAGGTTCTAAACGCAAACACCCGGCAGTCGGAGCTCATCCGACCCGACCTGGCAAAGCGCCCGCGCCCCACTGAGCAGATCATCCAGGCCATCCTGCTCGCCTGCGGGGCCATCTCGATCCTGACGACCCTCGGTATCATCTATGAATTAGGCAAAGAAGCCTGGTTGTTCTTTGGCAGTCCCGAAGTAGACCTCATCGAGTTTTTCACGACCACTCAATGGCAGCCTTCGATTGGTTTGTTTGGGGTTCTGCCGCTGGTCAACGCCACGCTGATGACCAGCTTCTTTGCCATGCTGATCGCCCTACCCTTCGGTTTGATGACCGCCGTCTTTCTGAGCGAATACGCCAGTCCACAAATGCGCGGCATTTTAAAACCCATCCTCGAAATTCTGGCCGGGGTTCCCACCGTGGTGTACGGGTACTTTGCCCTGACGTTTATGACACCCCTGCTCAAATCCATCTTTGGCGATGCCCATGTCAACATCTACAACACGCTATCCGCCGGGCTGGTGATGGGCGTGATGATCCTGCCAACGGTTAGTTCAATGAGTGAGGATGCTCTGAATGCCGTGCCGCGCTCACTGCGTGAAGGCGCCTACGGTTTGGGCGCTACTCGCTTTGAAACCGCCATGCAAATCGTCGTGCCGGCGGCCCTATCGGGGATCGTGGCGGCGTTTATCCTCGGCATAGCGCGCGCCGTTGGCGAAACCATGATCGTGGCCCTGGCGGCTGGCGCCGGGCCGAACTTCACCTTCAACCCCTTTCAATCTGCCGAAACCATGACCGGCTACATTGCCCGCATCAGCGGTGGAGACGTGGCCTACGATACGCCCGACTACAACAGCATCTTTGCCATCGGCCTGCTGCTCTTCCTGGTCACGCTGGTGCTGAACATCATCAGCCGCCGCCTGGTGAGGCGCTTCCGCGAGGTGTACGAATGAATCTCTCCCGTCAAGGACATCTTTGGCTCGCCACCCGCCATAGGTTCGCCCGCATCTGGCAGGGTATTTTCTTGTTTTCCACCCTGTTTGCCCTGGCTGCCCTGACAACCCTGCTGGTAACGGTTATCAACCAGGCGTTTGGCCTGGTGGCCGTTGAAAACAAGGTGGCCCCCAGTACGCTCGCTGACCGGCCCCTCGAACAGCTTTCCGCTGGTGAGTTGGAGGCCATTTTAAGGGACAGGCTGAACAGCAACCGCATCCGCACCCTCGAACGCAACCTGGGGCCGCTGACCGATATGCCCCAAGAGCGGCTTTACACGCTGGTGTTAGAAAACGTCGTCCGCCCTCAGGTGGTAGAGAGTTTTACCCTCTATGAATCGCTGACTCAACGGACAGAGATTATCACTGAAGTTGCGAACAACCACCCCCAGGCCGTGATCGAGTGGCGAAACTGGCTCCATCCGCGCTTTATCACCACCCCCATGAACCCGCAGCCCGAACTGGCCGGCGTGCGCACCGCCTTGCTCGGCTCCTTATATCTCATCCTCATCACCATGCTGATCGCCTTTCCCATCGGCGTAGGCGCGGCGATTTACCTCGAAGAATACGCCGACCATCGCAGTCGTTTTAACCGCATCATTCAGACGAATATTGACAATTTGGCTGGCGTACCTTCCATTGTTTATGGTATTCTTGGGCTAGCGATTTTTGTGCGCGCGTTGGGGTTTCTGACCAGCGGCGCGGTTTTTGGCGTTACCGACTCGAATGGGCGCACCATCCTTTCCGCCGGCATGACCCTGGCGCTCCTCATCTTGCCGGTCATCATCATTAATGCCCAGGAAGCCATCCGCGCCGTTCCCAGTTCCTTACGCGAGGCCAGTTACGGCCTGGGTGCTACCCAATGGCAGACCATCTGGAACCACGTGCTGCCCTATGCACTGCCCGGCATCCTGACTGGAACCATCCTGGCGATGTCGCGTGCCATTGGCGAAACCGCACCGCTGATCCTGGTAGGCGCTTCGACAGTGATCTTTAACGACCCCAATGGGCCGTTTTCAAAATTCACCGCCCTGCCTATCCAGATTTATAATTGGACTGCCCGTCCCCAGGCCGAATTCCGCCACGCGGCGGCGGCGGCCATTCTCGTCCTCCTGGCGGCCCTCCTGACGCTCAATACAGCCGCCATTTTATTAAGGAACCGTTTTAGCAGGCGATAACCATGCAGAGTTTACCCACCCAGACCCACACCGATACCGACTATGCCATTGAAATCAAAGATATGGATTTCTACTACGGCAGTTTCCGAGCCGTCAAAAACGTCACCCTGGCAATCGAGCGCCAGAAGATCACGGCCATCATCGGCCCTTCGGGCTGTGGCAAAAGCACCGTACTGCGCTCCATCAACCGCATGAATGACCTGATCCCCGGCACGCGCGTCGAGGGGCAAATCTTATTCCATAAGCAAAATATCTACGATCCGCGCGTCGACCCGGTCCAGATTCGCCGGGCCATTGGCATGGTCTTTCAGCGCCCCAACCCCTTCCCCAAATCCATTTATGAAAATGTGGCCTGGGGCGCGCGCATCAACGGCTATCGGGGCAATATGGACGAACTGGTTGAAAGCACCCTGCGCAAAGCCGCGCTGTGGGATGAAGTCAAAGACGACCTGCGCAAGAGCGCCCTGGCGCTTTCGGGCGGTCAGCAGCAGCGCCTGTGCATTGCCCGCGCCCTGGCCGTAGAGCCAGAGGTGATCTTGATGGATGAACCCTGCTCGGCGCTCGACCCGATCGCCACGCTTAAGATCGAAGACCTCATGCGTGAGCTATCCGTCAACTATACCATCATCATCGTCACTCACAACATGCAGCAGGCCGCGCGCGCCTCGGACCTGACGGCCTTCTTTACAATGGATGAAGACCGCGCCGGAATAATGGTAGAATATGGACGAACAGACCAGATTTTCACCAATCCCCGCGACAAGCGCACCGAAGATTACATCACCGGCCGCTTCGGCTAGCTCGATTCTCGAACATAAGAGGTACCGGATGCCACGCGAAACACTGGACCGCCAGATCCATCATCTGCAAGACGAAGTCCTTCTTCTAGGAAGTATGGTGGAACAGGCCATGCTCGAGTCCGTTAATGCCCTCAAAGCACAGGATGTTGAGACCGCCCGGCGTATTTTCCACGCCGACCACCTCATTAACGAAAAACGCTATGCCATCGAAAATGCCATCCTCATCCTGATCGCCACCCAACAGCCCATGGCGCGCGACCTGCGGATGCTGGCCGCCATCCTGGAAGTGATCACCGAACTGGAACGCATGGGCGACTATGCCAAGGGCATTGCTAAAGTCACCATGCGGCTGGAAAGCTCGATTGACTTTGCCAACATGCGTGACTTCAGCACGATGGCTGAACTGGCGGTTGATATGCTCCACCGCGCCCTCAGCGCCTTTTTCGCGGAAAATGCTCAGCAGGCTTACGACATTCCCAAAGAAGACGACGCCGTTGATGAACTGTACAACAAGATATACCGCGCGCTGGTGGCGTACATGATCGCCAACCCAGAATCCATTGACCAGGCCAACTTCTTAATGTGGGTGGCGCACAATATCGAGCGCATGGCCGACCGCGTGACCAATATCTGTGAGCGCACCGTCTTCATCGCCACCGGCGAATTGCTCGAAATGGACGCCGACGACGAAGAAGAGACGGAGTGAAAGCGTACGACTACAGAACCTGGACAGCCATATCCGGCGGGTGATCGCCAGGGGGTAGTATTTCAAATTCATGAAAACAGAACTGGATGAGAGCGTTTGCGTATACGGCTCCGGCGTTCTGCTCAAGCACCTTCAGGCCTTAATGCAGGAAATCGAGGGGGTGGAAAGCGGAGCGGAGGATATTGAGCATATTCACCGGATGCGCGTGGCGTCACGCCGGCTGCGCAGTGCTTTCAGCCTGTTCTCTGGCTGCCTGCCGCCCAAAAAGCAAAAAGAATGGCTGCGGCAGATCAAGCAAGTCACCCGCGCCCTCGGAGCCGCCCGCGATGCCGACGTGCAAATCGCACGTCTGCAAACCTTCCTGGATGGATTAACCCTGCGCAAGCACCGCCCAGGGGTCGAGCGACTGCTGCTGCGCCTGCGGCAACAGCGCCAGCGTTTGCAGCCCGGTTTACAAGATGCCATGCGCGAACTGCAATCGAGCGGCGTGCTGGCCGAACTGCAAGCTTACCTTACGCCGCAGGCCGCCCGTCAGGAACAGGTATATCTTTACACCCCCGCTCTCTACCGTCATGCCTTCACAGCCATCGCCGCCGCCCTGGCTGATCTGCTGGCCTACGACGCCATCGTTTACCAGCCAGACCAGGTGGAACAGCTTCACGCCATGCGCATCAGCGCCAAGCGCCTGCGCTACACCATCGAAAACCTGGCCCCGCTGTACCCATCTGGCCTTAAGCCCTACCTTCAAACGGTCCGTAAAACCCAAGAACTGCTGGGCGACATCCATGACTGCGACGTCTGGATCGCCTTTCTCCCGCGCTTTTTGGAAGAAGAAAAACAGCGTATCCTGGACTTCTACAACCACACCCGCCCATTCTCGCGTCTGGTGGCCGGGATCGAGTATTTCTGCGCAGACTGCGCCGCCGCGCGCTCTCAACATTATGAAAACTTCGTCGGCCGCTGGCGGCGTTGGCAAGAGGAAGGCCTGTGGACCAAGTTGGGGCAAGAGATTCGCGCGCCCTTCTTCCAGTCTGCGCCGGGCGGCGACCGGCCAAAGGCAGGCGCGAACCGTGAAGAGAACGCCCAAGATGAGGGAGCTGCGTAAGCATTATGAGCATAATCACTCTGCTGACCGACTTTGGCCTGAAAGACGGCTACCCCGGCGTGATGAAAGGCGTCATCTACCAGATTGCCCCATCGGTACAGATCGTGGATATTACCCATTCCATCGCGCCGCAGAACATCCTGGAAGGCAGCCTGGTTCTCTCGCGTTCTTATCCTTATTTTCCGGCTGGGACCATCCATGTAGCTGTGGTAGACCCTGGGGTCGGCACGCACCGGCGCCCCATTGCTGCCCGACTCGGAGCGCATACTTTCGTCTGCCCCGATAACGGCCTGCTCACCCTCGCTCTGGCAGACGCCCAGCAGGCCGGGCTGGAGATTGAAATCGTGCATCTGAACCAACCGCGCTACTGGCTGCCGCAGGTGAGCAATGTCTTTCACGGGCGCGATATTTTCGCCCCCGTTGCCGCTCACCTGGCCGCGGGCATCCCTTTGAGAGACATGGGCGAGCGCATCCACGATCCCATTTGCATTTCCATCCCAACCCCTCAGCGCATTGCCGGGGGCTGGCGCGCCCAGGTGATTGGCATTGATCACTTTGGCAACCTGAGCGTCAATCTCCACCCTCATCACCTGCAAAATATGGGAGAAATTCAGGTTTCTATCGCCGGAGCAACCATCCGGGGGTTATCACGCACCTTTGGGGATGCTTCGCCCGGCGACCTGGTGGCCCTGATCGACAGCGACAACCGTCTGAGCATTGGCGTGGTCAACGGCAGTGCCGCCGAGCGTCTGAAAGCCCAGGTGGGAACGCCGGTTGAGGTGATATCCATTTAGCAATCAAATCTTTTCTCCATCACATTCGATGGCATCACGGTGAACGCATGCAGCCTGAAATTGCTCTCTCCGTTGAACACCTCACCTTCACCTACCGTTCCCGGCAGAAGCCGGCCATCGAAGACGTTTCCTTGCAACTGCCCCAAGGACAAATTCTGCTTCTGGCAGGGGCCAGTGGCAGCGGCAAAACCACGCTGATGCGCTGCATCAACGGCCTGATCCCGCGCACCTATCACGGCGTCGGGCAGGGCGATATTCGCGTATTTGGCCGGCCCATCTCTGAGATGAGCATGCCTCAGCTTTCGCAGCAGGTCGGCACCATTTTGCAGGACCCAGAGCGGCAGATCGTCGCCAGCCACGTGATGAACGAAGTGGCTTTTGGCCTGGAAAACCTGGGCCTGCCCCGCGATGAGATTCTCGCGCGCGTTGATGAAGCCCTGGCTTACCTCCACATTGAACATCTGCGCGACCGGCAGACCTTCCTCCTCTCTGGCGGAGAAAAGCAAAAAGTGGCCCTGGCGGCGGTCCTGGCAATGCGCCCGCGCATCCTGCTGCTCGATGAGCCGCTCGCCAGCCTCGACCCGGCCTCGGCCCATGAAGCCCTGCAAATATTCCGCCGCCTGGCGGACGACGGCATTGCCATCCTGCTGGTTGAACACCGGGTGGAAGACGTGCTGGCAATCGCGCCGGAACAGGTAGCTTATATGGACGGGGGGCGCATCCTCTATCAGGGAACCGCAGAGGGTTTGCTGGACGTGGTTGATTACCGGCGCATTAAACTACCTGCCGAGGCTGTTCTCCGGCGCGCGCGCGGCCACTCCGAACCAGAAGTCAAACCCGCCCTGCCGCCGCGCGGAGAAGCCCCACTGGTGTGCTTCGAAGGTGTTTCCTTCCGCTACAGCCCAGATTCCCCGCCCATCTTGCACGACGTCAGCTTCTCCATCTATGCCGGAGATGTCATCGCCATCCTGGGACCGAATGGGGCCGGCAAGACCACCCTGGTCAAGCACACCCTGGGCTTGCTGAAGCCCACCCAGGGACGCGTTTTGCTTGAAGGCGTTGATACCCGCAAGCTCACCGTGGCCCAGGCCGCCCACACGGTTGGCTACGTGTTTCAAAGCCCTTCGCAAATGCTTTTCGCGCCGACTGTGCGCGAAGAACTGGCCTTTGGCCCGCGCAATTTGAAGCGCCCGCCCCAACAGATTGAACAGGATGTGAACTGGGCCATTCAAACCGTCCACCTCGAAGCCGAACTGTCCACCCCGCCGCTGGCCCTTTCCTTTGGACAGCAGAAGCGCGTCAGCATCGCGGCGGTGCTGGCAATGCATTCGCGCATCTTGATGATGGACGAGCCGACCGCCGGGCAGGATTACTGGAATTACCGCGCCTTTATGGATTCCATCCTCGCCATGCCGGGCTTTGAAGCGATTCTGTTCATCACTCATGATCTAGACCTCGCCCTGGTCTACGCCAACCGCATCCTGCTGCTGAATGCCGGGCGCCTCGTCGCCGATGGCCCCCCGCCAGACGTTCTCAGCGACGAGGAACGTCTGCGCAGCAACCGGATTCTGCCCACCTCGCTACTGCGCCTGAACCTCGAACACTTCGGGCGCACCGGGCGTTTTTTACGGGCCGAATCACTGGCGCAAATTCTCGAATGAGCGTATCCTTATAAAAAATTCGGGTTTTTTCATTAAGAAAGCATGCAACGCACCCGGATTTTTGAAGGCAACCAAGAAAGGAGGAACAGAGCGATGCAGTACCAGGCAATGCAAACACCGAAGAAATCTCTATGGTCTTTTGGCACGCGGGCGGTGGTGTACGCTGCGATCGGCGCTGCCCTGTATGGGGTGCTCTCAGCCCTGACCAACGTACTCGCCATCCCCGGCGCGGGCAACGTTTCCGTTCGCCCGGCAGTGGCGATTGTTTTCCTGTTCGGGCTGGCCTTTGGGCCGCTGGTGGGCTTCATCACCGGCCTGTTGGGGAATTTAATCGCCGACCTCTTTTTCGGCCAGTTCTGGTTCTGGTGGTCGTTGGGTAACGGCCTGATGGGCCTGGTGGCCGGGCTGTTCATGCCCATGATGACCGACTACCGCCGGCTGCGCGACCTGGCTTTTGGCGAGGTGGCCGTCATTTTAGGGGCCGCCGTAGGAATGCTGCTGGCCTCGCTCTCTGAAATTTGGGTCTCAGGAGCCGATATGACCACCGTCTTTGTTGCCAACTTCTGGCCGGCCTTCTTAAGCAACATCATCAATGGGTTGATCCTGACACCCATCCTGATGATCGCCTACAGCGCCATCGTCTCGCGCTCTGGGCGATAGTCTCTACTGGCGAATCGCTTTCAGCGGTCAGCTTTCCGTCGTCAAAAGGCTGACCGCTGAAAGCCAACTGGTTTTTATGACGCACCTTTACAGGGTGAACCGTCTTTTATGCTCGCAAGCCTGAACTACCGCCCCCACCATAGCTGGATCGAAAAAATCCACCCGGCCGCGCGCTGGATTTTCGCCTTTCTAACCACTCTTGCCATTACCACCTTTTGGGATGTACGCTTTCTGGCGTTTTTCTTCTTGCTGGCAATTGTGCAGTATCGGCTTGCGCGGGTGACATGGGCCGAGACGCGCCGGGCCTGGCTGGTGGTGCTGTTGATTATGTTCACCATGATCTTTCTCAACACCATCATCACTGGAGCGGGTACCATCGGCGCGGTGATGCAGTCCGGGCATCCCATCCTGGTCCTCCCCATCCGCGTCCCCCTGGTGGGCTGGGAAACCACCTTCACCCTCACCGTAGAACGGCTGTGGTTTGCCCTGGCACAGTTCCTGCGCATCGTCTCCATCGCGATGCTGTTTATGATTATCCCCTTCACGATGGACCCGCGCGTTTACGGCGTTACCTTCCGCAAATTAGGGCTTCCGGACCGCCTGGCCTTCACCACTGACCTGGCCTTTCGCTTCATCCCAACCCTCTCGCGCGATTTTATGATGACGCTGGACGCCCAGCGCGCACGCGGCTATGAGATCGAGCGCGCCCAGGGCGGGCTGATCGCCCAAATCCGCCGCGTGGCCCCTTTGCTGGTCCCCGTCACCATGAACGCGATCCTGACGGGTGAAGATGTTGCCAATGCCATGGATCTGCGCTGTTTTGGCCTGCGCCCGCGTACCTGGATCTTAGCCACCCCTTACCGCGGCCTCGATTGGGCCGTCATCGCCTTCTCGGTCGCACTGCTGGTTGGGTCACTGGTCATCCGCTACGGCCTGGGCCTTGGAGATTTTTGGGTTCCCCCCTGGCTGTTCTCATAAAATGGTAGTATTTCAAATGGTGTGTAAACTGCGGCGCGCCGCAGTTTACACACCATTAAACGCTCATAAAACCGTCACTGCACGCCCTATAAGACCTGGGCCTGCTGCCCAAATTCCTTAAGGATCCGGGCAATGTGCCGCGCGCCTTTCAGGTACAGGTCGAGGCGTATGTTTTCATTGGGCGCGTGGGCCTGCGCCCCCGGATAGCCCACCCCGGCCGTCACAATCGGCAGTTTAAGGTATTCCTTAAACACGTAGTTCGGCCCTGAACCGCCGATCATCGGCTCGATTTGCATGGGAACCCCATACACATCCCTGGCTGATTCAACCACCAGTTGCACAAAGGGGTCATCAGGGTCGGTACGCGCCGGGGCCTCGCCGCCCACAAAAGTGATTTTCACGTCGTCAAACCCCTGCTCATCCAGGTGGGCGCGCAGCAGCTTGAGCGTCAGTTCGGGGGTCTGGTCCGGGACCAGGCGGAAGTCCACCTTGGCGCTGGCGCGCGCCGGCAGGACCGTCTTGGCCCCCGGCCCCTGGTAGCCAGACGTCAGCCCGCAGATGGTGCAGGTCGGCTCGAACACTTCCTGGATGCGCAGATCCACCCCACCCTCAACGCCCTTTAAGAAGCCTTTCAGCCCGTAGCGCTGGCGGTATTCGGGGCCAACGTCGGGCAGCGCGGCGAACAGTTCGCGGTCACGCTCGCTGGGCGGGCGCACGGCGTCATAATACCCTGGAATGCGGATGCGCTCATCTGGCCCCTTGAGCGTACTGAGCGCCCACACCAGCCGCCAGGCCGCGTTGGGGAAGATCGACCCACCCAGTCCCGAATGGACGTCCTGATTGGCGGTTTCCACACTCAGTTCTACGTAGCAGATCCCCCGCAGGCCCAGGTGCTGTACCGGCTGGTCGCGGTGATCAACCCCGCCGAACTCCCACACGCACGCATCCGCCGCCAGCAGGTCGGCATGGTCGCGCACAAAGTCGTGCAAATGTACGCTGCTGATCTCTTCCTCGCCCTCAACCACGAACTTCACGTTGCAGGGCAGTTCCCCATCTTCCGCCAGCAGCGCGTCAATGGCAAACAACCGGCTGACGAGATGCCCCTTGTCGTCGCTCACCCCGCGCGCGTAGAGCTTGCCGTCGCGCAGGGTGGGTTCAAAGGGCGGGCTGTCCCACAGTTCCAGTGGTTCCGCTGGCTGAACATCGTAATGGTTGTAAAACAGCAGGGTCTTGTTGCTCTTGCCGCGCCGCTCGCCAAAGACCACCGGCGCGCCGCCCGTCGCCAAGACGCGCGTCTCAAACCCGCGTTTTTGGAGCATCTCGCTCACCAGATGAGCGCACTCTGCCAGGCCCCAGTTCTGGGCCGCCACGCTTGGCTGGGCGCACAGACGCGATAATTCCGCAATGCTGTCTTCCAGGCGGTTTTCCAGGTAGCCGTCAATGGAACGATAATCGCTCATTTGCTCTCCCTTCTATTCAGGTTCAGGCTTCGTCTTGTAATAAAGCCTCGATCCGCGAGATGACCATATCCAACGCCACCTGGTTCATCCCCCCTTCTGGGATAATCACATCGGCATAGCGTTTCGAGGGTTCAACAAACTCCAGGTGCATGGGGCGCACGGTGTTCAGGTACTGGTTCACTACCGATTCCGTCGTCCGCCCGCGCTCGATCAGGTCACGCTGCAAGCGGCGGATAAAGCGGATATCGGCATCGGTATCCACATAGATTTTCACGTCAAAGAGCTTGCGCAGTTCCGGCTCGTAAAAGATCAGGATCCCTTCCACCAGGATCACGCGGCGCGGCTGCACCGTGATGGTACGGTTGGTGCGGACATAGGCGGTGAAATCATACACCGGCAGTTCAACCGGCTGCCAGTTCTTCAACTGGCGCAGATGCTGCACCATTAGATCGGTTTCGAGCGAATCGGGATGGTCGAAGTTAATCTTTTTGCGCTCTTCCAGCGGCAGGTGGCTGAGGTCACGGTAGTAAGCGTCGTGCGGCAGGAACGAAATACGGTCTACGCCAACGCGCTTGAGAATGGCATTGGCAACCGTTGTTTTCCCAGACCCCGTTCCGCCGGAGATTCCAATGATAAGTGGGCTGACCTGTTTGGGCATAGGTACATTATAATTCACTACAGAAAACAAAAAAAGCCAACAGTGGGAGTCGAACCCACGACCGGACGATTACGAATCGTCTGCTCTACCTACTGAGCTATGTTGGCGTGACCGTTATTATACCAGCACCCCCCGCAGGATGACAAGAGTTTTTGTTTAGGAAAGGGTGCGGTTAACAACCCAGGTTTCAACAAGGAGAAAGCCCTGATGTTAAAGGTAGCCATGATTTCTTACCACACCTGCCCGCTGGCGATCCTGGGAGGTAAAGATACCGGTGGAATGAACGTTTACGTCCGCGAAGTCACCCGTTACCTGGGACGCAAAGGCGTGCATGTGGATGTCTTTACCCGCTCACAAGACGAGCACGTCCCCCAAATCCTGCATGATTTAGGCTACGGCAACCGGGTGGTGCACGTCCCCAGCGGGCCCGAAGTGCCGTTGCCCAAAAAAGAACTGGCCAGCTACCTGCCCCAGTTTGTCGAAGGGATCTTAAAATTCGCCCGCGAAAAAAATATCCACTACGATCTGATCCACAGCAATTACTGGATGTCTGGAATCGCCGCCGAACAGTTACGAGAGGTTTGGGGCGTCCCCATCGTCCACATGTTCCACACCCTGGGGCTGATGAAAAACCGCGTGGCCCAGAGCGAAGCCGAAATGGAAGGCGAATACCGCATTGATGGCGAAAGGCGGGTTCTCCGCGCCGCCGACCGCATCATCGCGGCGACGCTGGCCGAAAAGTCGCAACTGCAGTTTCTCTATCACGCCAACCAGGACAAAATCGTCGTCATCCCGCCGGGCGTAGACATCCACCATTTTTACCCCATCCCGCCCGATGAAGCCAAGTCGGTCATTGGCGTCCCCAAAGAAGAACAGATGCTTCTGTTCGTCGGGCGGATCGAACCGCTCAAAGGCATTGATACCCTCATTCGCGCCCTGGCCCAAATGCGCTCCAGCGGTCTGCAATCCTGCTTTCCGCACTACCTGGCGGTCATCGGCGGCGACCCTAACGTCAAGCCGCACGAGATGTCATCCGAGATGAGCCGCTTGCAGGCGTTGTGCCGCGAAATGGGGCTGGAAGACCTGGTCATCTTCCTGGGAAAGCGCGCCCAATCTTCCCTGCCCTACTACTACTCAGCGGCGGAAGTGCTGGTGATGCCCTCGCATTACGAATCTTTTGGCATGGTCGCGCTCGAAGCCATGGCCTGCGGTACGCCGGTGGTGGCCTCACAGGTGGGCGGGCTGGCCTTTTTAGTGCAAGACGGCGTCAATGGTTACGTTGTCCCCGGCGGCGACCCGGTAGCCCTCAGCGAGCGCCTTTCGCAACTGATTAGCTCGCCAGAACTGCGCCGGCAGTTGGGCCAACAGGCCGCCGCCTATGCCCTCGATTATTCCTGGGAGAACATCACCGCCCGGATTTTAGAACTGTATCAGGAAATGGTGAGCGTACCGGCCGGAGGGCGTTAATACAGCCCTCCACCAAACACGTACATCGCCAGGCTGAAAAAGAACCAGATCAACACGGCGGCGCATACCCGCTCAATCCGCCGCTGAGAGTGGATGAGAATATAAGCCAGGGTGAAGACCATCCCGGCGATGGCGGCATAGCCCGTTGCGCGAAAAGAGAGCGAAAACACCGGCGACTCGTGCGCAAAAAACGCCTGGAACTGCATGAACAAATGGCCGAGCCAGTTCAGAATAAACACCGCTCCAAAAAACTTAACGCCAATCGGCAGCGTATATCGCCACAAGATGTAAAAGATTAGAGCCACCATCAGGATGATGATAATGCCCCCTGGGCTGGTGAACGCCGGCAGGCCCAGAAATGCGCTCACTTCAACTACGCTCCAGGCCATAAACCCGCCCACGATTCCATACCAGGCCCGCAGGGTGTGCGCAAAGCGCAACTGGATGGCATGGTGCAGGGCGAACATTGCCACCGCCAGTAGGCCCAGGGTGTAGACCATCAGCCCTGGCTGTCCAAAGGCCGAGCGAATCGGGCGGATGAACAGCATGACCATTTGCCAGGTCAGAATCAAAACCACCGCCGGCAAAACGCCGTCTGTCAGCCGGTTCAGAAAATCTTCATGGACGTGGATCAACGGAAACCGCGAACGACTCACGTGCTGTTTATACATCAGGCCCGGGCAGATGACAAGCGAAAATCACATCCCAACCCTGGCAGGGGGCGGCGCGGCCAGAAGCAAACGCTCTTCGTAAATGCGCCGGATCGTTTCTTCCAGCGGAGGGCGGCGCACCTCCAGGTCCGCGATGCGGTAGCGCTGTAAAAGCTGCTGAATCAAATCGGCAGAGGCCACCCGGCGGTGATCGAAGGGGTAAACAGCTCGCAGATCGCCTTGCCGCACCGGCGCAAACCCCGGCAGGCTGATATCGGCGTACGGCTCTTCAAACGTGACCACAATCTGCCAATCACTTTCAAAACGGTGGTTCAAATCGGCCAGCGAACCATCGTACAGCAGCTTGCCGTGATCCAAAATCATCAGACGCTCGCACAGGCGCTCCACATCCGAAAGGTCATGGGTAGTCAACAGCACCGTCACGCCCCGCTCGCGGTGAATGTGGCGGATGAACTGCCGGATGCGCTCTTTGGCAACCACGTCCAGGCCGATGGTAGGCTCATCCAAAAAGACCAGTTCTGGCTCGTGTAGAAGCGCGGCGCATAGGTCGGCCCGCATGCGCTGGCCCAGCGACAGCGACCGCACCGGCGTATGGATAAATTCTTCCATATCCAGCAGCCCAATGAACTCATCCAGGCTGCGGCGGAAGCGCTCGCGCGGAACTCGATACATTGGCTGGAGCAGTTCAAACGACTCAATGACGGGCAGATCCCACCACAGCGTGGTGCGCTGGCCGAACACCGCGCCAATGCGCGCCACATAGCGCGCCCGGTCGCGCCATGGGACAAAGCCGTTGACCACCACTTCGCCGCCCGATGGCACCAACAGGCCGGTGAGCATCTTGATCGTTGTTGATTTACCGGCCCCATTGGGCCCCAGATAGCCCACCAACTCACCACGCTCCAGGGTAAAACTGACGCCGTCAACCGCGCGAACCTCGCGGTACTCCGGGCGCACCAGACCTTGCAGACTGCCCCACAGCCCGGCGCGGCGTTTGGCGACTCGGAACAGTTTGTAGACGTTTTTCATCGTAACAATAGTGTTCATCTTTTATGACCCCGCGCCCTGATAATGCCGCACACCTACCCGCCAGAACCACAGCGCCGCCGTCAAAAAAATCGCGGCAACCAGCGGCGCCAGGAACGGCGCAAAGGCCGGGAAATGCAGTGGATCGGGCTTACCAAACAGGTACAGCGCCGGATAATAGTTGAGAAAGATAAACGGAATGATATAGGTATAGAACGACCGCAGCCAGGCCGGGTAGATATGCATCGGGTAAGACATCATATCCGTCCCGCCGTAGGTCAGCACGTTCACAGCCTCGATTGACTGGATCGTCCAAAACGTAATGGTCGAACCCATCATAAAAAGCGCGCCCATGGTAATCAGTTGACTGATAAGCACCACCGGCAGGTACAGTAGTTTGATGATCGTCCATTGAATATCTACCATAGTCAGGGCCATGCCAAAAATGACCACGCCCTGCAAGATGCGCCCCAGCCGCCGCAGTAGAAAGCGCGATCCCAACACCTGCCAGAACAGATTGATGGGCCTTAACATCACCTGATCAAACGTCCCCTGGCGCATCCAGACCGAAAAATGGTCCGGGTCGAAACCGCTGAAGATCATATCCATACAACCAAACGACATCTCGATCATCCCAACCAGGAAAGCGATTTCGCCCAGCGTCCAGCCGCCGATATTCCCAAAGCGCTCCAGAATCAGGGCCAGCGAAAGGAAAATAGAGCCATTGAGCAGCCCGGTGGAGATCAGCTCCAGCCAAAACGAAGCTCGATACTGCATCTGCGAGCGCAGTTGAATGGCAATCAGGCGCAGGTACATCTGCAAGGTCCACACGGCGCTACCCTCCCTGGATCACCAGCCGCCGCAGGCCGGCCCGCAAAACCAGTTGAGCGGCAGCGGCCAGCACCCCAAACCAGACGAGCTGGCCCAGGATGGTCTGCCACATGGCCGGGCCGGTTAAAATCCCCAAGTAGATCTCCACTGCGCCGTTGAACAGAGCGGGGAAGGGCGTCAGCGCGCAAATCTGCGCGAACCAGTCGGGGTACAGGCGCAGCGGCATTAGAAAACCAGAGAACAACTGCGATACGGTAAACGCCACCCGCCCAAATCCGCGCGCATCCGGCGACCAGAAAGCCGTCAGGTTCACCAGAAAACGCCAGGCATAACTGACCAGCCAGCCCAGTACCAACGCCACTGCCAGCCCCAACCACTGCTCGAAGCGGGTAGGGATATGAATGGTAAAAAAGGCGGCATAGATGACCAGTAACAGTACCCCGCGCGCCAGCAGGTTGACCAGCGCCCGCCCGGCGTCGCGCGCCATCCACAGCAAAAATAACGGCATCGGGCGCAGCAGGTCCGCGCCCACTGCGCCGCTCATCACCGAGTTCATCACATCCCACGACCCAAAAATCCACAAGAAAGCGATCATGGCCTGCGAGAATGCCACATAGGTAATGGCCGCCTGCAAGGTCATGCCGTTCACCGAATGCTGTTCCTGGTAGAGCGCCACCAGCACAAAAGCCCGCAGCAGGCCAAAGAACAGGTTCGTCACCAATCCCGCCAGCATGGCCGAGCGATAGGTAAGCTGCTGCTGAAACGCCAGCCGGGTGATGTGCCAGAAGAGCCGGATCATAGGGTTACCGTCAGGTTAAAAATAAGACAGGCAGGCGATTTTTCACCTGCCTGTCATTCTGTTCATCGAAAAACTAAACCGAGACCTCTTCCGAAGCCGCCGGGAGTTCGTAGCCCAGGTTGCGCAGGCTCTTCTTCAGGTCAATCAGGGCCTTGCGACCAAAGCCGTCAATCTCCAAAATGCTGGCTTCGCCCTGTTCAAGACGAGCCAAGACCTGCCCAACGGTCGTGATGCCGGCTTTCGCCAGGGCTTCCACCGAGCGGTTGCTCAGCCCCAAATCGGCAATGGGGCGCTCAGGCGAAGTGCGCGATTCCTCGCGGGCCTTCTGCTGGTCCATAAAGCTCTGCCGCGCTTGCAGCTTGCGGTAGAAGCGGTCTACCTGACCTTCGCGGTCCACAATGCGCTGCTGCTGGCCGGTGAAGAACGGGTGACACTTTGAGCAAACTTCGGTGCGGATGACTTTCTTCGTCGAGCCGGTCGTCCAGGTGTTACCACAGGCGCAAATCACCTGCGCGTCGGGGTAATACGTAGGGTGGATACCTTTTTTCATGCTAAACTTACCTTCCCTTCCATGAAGAGCGATCCTGCAACCGTCCTTCCAGAGGCAGAAAGACGGGGCAGCCCAATCCTCTTACTCCGCTTGGGCCGGGAGCACACTGACGCGCTTTTGGCCGGTGGGCAGGGTTTCGAAGACAACAACACCATCGGCGACGGCGAACAACGTGTCATCCTTGCCGATGCCAACATTCTGGCCGGGTTTAATTTTGGTTCCACGCTGGCGCACCAGGATGCAGCCCGAAAGCACCTTCTGCCCGGCGTAGCGCTTAACGCCCAGGCGCTGCGCGTTGCTGTCGCGGCCGTTGCGGCTGGAACCACCACCTTTTTTATGTGCCATTCTTTCTACTCCTTATCCTGGGCAGCGGTTTCTTGCTGACCCTCAAGTGCAATCGCGTTAATCTGCAAGCGGGTGTACTGCTGGCGATGGCCGGTCTTCACGCGGTAGCGTTTCTTGGGGCGGTAGCGGAAAACCACAATCTTCGGCCCTTTGATATGCTCTACGACGGTGGCGCTGACCTTCGCGCCGCCCACCAGCGGGGCGCCTACGCGAATATCGTCGCCGTCCACCACGAGCAGCACAGAACCAAGCTCCACCTGCTGGCCGACTTCGACATTCATCCGATCCACTTCAATCGTGGAACCCTCGACGGCCCGGTACTGCTTGCCGCCATTGTCTACAATTGCATACTTCATCGCATTTCTCCAATCTTCACTTCGCCGCAGCAGCCCGCGCACGTCTACTCGTCAGCCTGGCGCCGGTGTACGGGGAAGTTGGGGATCAAATTACATATGGATGCCCCAGCACGCTCGCCGGGGCAAAGGCAGGGCTTATTATACAAGGGGATCTCAAGAATGTCAACGGCGAGATTTTCAAATTTCGAGGCGGATTTGTCTTAATGCCCCAGAGATTCAAAGAAAACAAGCGCACTGTTGAGCGCAAACACATCGAAAGCTAGAATCAGCACAATCCACAGCCCATAGAAGAAATTGCGCTTTCGTTTTAGCAAGCGCCCGGCCCCTTCGATCAGTTCATTCCAACCGGTACATAAAATCAGGGTGACTGGCACAATTACCGGGAAAACGTAACGCGCCCAGGGGACTTGCAGCCAGTGATCCAGTTCAAGCAGTAAACGCAAGATCGCTGCTTCCGTCACCACGGCCGTAGCTGTTGTGAGAAAGAGGATCACCCCAATGGGCAAACGACGGCGGCAGCGAATGAGATAGATCACAAACCCCACTGCCCCCAAGAGCGCCAGCACCTTGGGCACCCGATAGGGTTTACCGGCGATGATGGGCAAATCTGTGCGCAGTACCGAGTACCCCCAACCACTGGTTTGCCAGAAGGTAGCAAAAAGGTTGTTGAACGATCTTTCGTAATACCACTCAAACCCCTGCCAATCCTGAAGGCTTCCGACCGCCGCCGCAATGCCCTGATAGATGGGAAGATAGGCGTCGAGGGTCTCGGCGGCGGCCGGGAGCAGGGTCAGCGAGAAGGCTTCAAAAGACGGGTTACGCGCAAAATTCTGATAGGTTTTACCGTCCCACAACACGGTTTGCGCCCCGTCCGGCTGCGGCGCGCCCGCGGGAATCGTCTCGCTGTCGATCACCACCACATCATCCCAAAAAACTTGGCCCTCTTCCTGGTTACAGGCCGCGCTCAACCGCAGCATGTACAACTGCGATTTGCGGTCCAGCGCCGCAGTGAAGGCATAAAAGGCCGGCTGGGGACCCACCGTGACAGCCTGACCGTGAATTTCCAAATCGTCCTGACCGTGATACTCCACGAACAGGGGCAGGTACGCGCTGCGCTCGCGGTCGCTCCACATCCAGGCCCCCACCGTCACCGTGCGGCCCCGCAGGGCCCGAACGGTGTCATCGGGCAAAACCTGAAACACCCCGCACTCAGCCGTCAGCGCAGGCTGCGCATGCGTCTGCACCCGAAAGGCGTGACCTTCTCCATCTGGCAGTTTTACCCTTTGCAGCCCCGATTGGCTGCCATACGGCAGCCACGAACGCGCCCCCACCGGGCGCAGCAGCGCGGCAGCCGCCACCAACAGCCCGGCGGCCATCCCTGCCAGAATGATCTTCCTTTTGCCGGACCACAAAAGTTTCAGGATAAGAATCGCCAGAAAAAACGGCACGGCCACCAGCGCCGTTACCTTCATGGCGGCAGCGGTCAGCGCCAGCGCCAAAGCCACCAGCGCATTCTGCCAGGCGAAGGGGCGGCGGATCAGGCGAACAGCGGCCCAAACAAACAGGCTGAAGAAACTGGCCGCGCCCACGTCATTATTGACCGAGGTCATAATATCCACGTAACCCGGCAGCGCCGCCATAAAGAAGGGAACCATCCACGCCACCGGGCTGGTCCGCCCGAACAGCTCGCTCGCCGCCAGCCAGCCGGCTACAATCGAGATCAAAAACAACAGCCACGAGACCAGCCGCGCCGCATACAACTGCTGTTCAATGGGCTGGCCCGCCATCCACCGCACCGGAATGCCCGCCAGTTGGAAATATAAGGGCGAGTCCAGCCCGGCCAACTGCGATACCACCACGGTTGGCTCAGCGGCCAGTAAATCTTTATGCTTATCGGGGCCGAATAAATTGGTGCGTACCATCGACTCGAAAATCAATCGCCGGCCTTCGGGATCATACTCGCGCGCATGTAACCGTTCTGGCCGATGAACTGCCAGCCAGACAATCTCAAAATTACCGGGTTCGTCGGGGTGCTGCCAAGGGGGGACGGTAAAAACGTAGATCAGGCCGTGAACCATTCCGACAATTAATAGGAGGGCAAAGGGAATATTCAGTTTTTGCCAGACCAGAGGGATTTTGCGGGTCATCATGCCGGCAGGTTCAGTAAGCTCCCTTACCCGTTAAAATGGCGACCGGGGTATGGGTGATAATATAAATATCGAACCAGAACGACCAGTTCCGCACATAATATTCATCCAGCCGCACCCGCGTGGGATAGTCGAGGTTATTCCTTCCTGAAATCTGCCACAGGCCGGTAATCCCCGGCTTGACCTGCAAGTACATTTTGTAATAGTTTTGATAATACTTCACTTCCGCGTCAATAATCGGGCGCGGCCCAACCAGGCTCATTTCACCCTTAAGGACGTTCCAAACCTGGGGCAGTTCATCGAGGCTGGATTTGCGCAAGAATTTCCCCATCCGCGTGATGCGCGGGTCAAACTTAATTTTGCGGTTTGCTTCCCATTCCTTCCGGGCTTCCGGGTTCGTTTCCAGGTAGGTTTCCAACACCTCATCGGCATTGCTCACCATCGTACGAAACTTCCACACTTTAATGGGCTTACCGTGCTGCCCAATGCGGGTATGCCCATACAGAATGCGCCCTTTCGAATCAATCCGCACAAGCAAGGCAATGCAGGCCAGCAGCAACAGCAAAACAGGGCTGAACAGAAAGATGATCGCCAGATCCACCAAGCGCTTCAGCAACTGCTGCCACCCGCTCATCAGGTTCTGACGCACGCGCAGTCCCAATACGCCGCCAATATCCATCGGAATGACCCACAGACTGCCAAACCGCTTGGTATTGGAAATTAGAATGAGGTTTGCAAAGCGGAAGCCGTACTCTTGCACCACAGCCTGCAAAAAATCTTCCGGCAGGTCCTGCTCGATCAAAATCGCCGTGCTGATCCCTTTCAACTGCCTGACATACTGCTCATTCAACAAGCCCTGGGCCGATACCAGTGGAATATCCGCCGGAGCCTGATGGGATTCAGGGTGGAAACCATTAAAGAGGACGACCGGATTGAGGCCCAACTGCGGATTCTTCTGCAAGAAATCCAGGATCTCTTCACCCTGCTTGCTAAAGCCAATGATAGCAACCGGCTCACCCCACCACCCGCGCGCGGCCAGGAACGAGCGCAGTAATTCACGCGCAATGGGCAGGAGAATGATGGAGAATATCGTTGCCAGGATAAAAGACGCACGCGAATAAGACTCGGCATTGCGAAACCAGAACGATAAAAAGCCCAATCCTAAGAACGTGAGTACGGTTGCAATGGTCTGCTGGCGCAGCTCTTCCACCGGGTTCACACCGATGCCAAAATAAAGGCCGCTCAGGAAATACACCAATACGAAAACGAGTACCAGGGGAATCAGTGGAACGTAGAAAGAGAGGATCAAGTCATCACGCACAAACGACCAGATCACCAGCGCCATCGCGGAGGATAGTAAGATCACCAGCGCATCCACTACCGCCAGCGCCAACCCCATCCGCAGCCGCATAAACCGCTGACTGTTCCTGAGTTTTATGCCTGTATTGGTAATCGTGACCTGAACTCTGGTATTCGTAGGCGCTTTAATATCCATAGAAAGGTTCCCACGGTTCAAGGCTAGTATATCATAAAGTCTTGCCGTTGCTCTGCCCTGGCGCGTTGGTCAACACTTGCCGGATAAGGTAAATGGGCCGCTGTTTCACTTCCTGGAAGATAAAACCAATATAGACGCCAATAAAGCCCAACAGGATCATCATCATCCCGCTGACAACCAAAAGAACAAACATCAGCGAACTCCAACCCGGAGCCAAACTAGCCTGGTTGCCAGTCACCCAAAAACTGAGAACGTACAAAATTTCCAGGAATGCCAGACAGAGCATCCCCCCACCCAACGAAATGCCGATGTACAGCGGCACTAAGGAAAAGGAAAACACCGCATCTGCGGCCAGGCGCAGCATCTTGCGCAGCGAAAATTTGGACGTACCCGCCAGCCGTTGGGGCGCAGTAAAAGGCAAGATAACCGTCCGGTAGCCAACCCACGCCACCATGCCGCGCAAAAAGCGGTGATACTCGCGCATGCTTTTAATTGCATCCACCACGCAGCGCGCCATCAGGCGGAAGTCGGCGCCGCCAGGCAAAATTTGGGTGTTGCCAACCCGGTTAATCAGGCGATAAAACAGACGCGAAGTCGCGCTTTTGAAAGAAAAATCCTGCGCGTCATTCGCGCGCTGAGTCAGAACGAGGTCATAGCCAGCCTGGGCCAGCGCCAGCATTTCGGGAATTAACTCCGGCGGGTGCTGTCCATCCCCGTCCATCGTAATCACCCAATCCCCTTCGGCGCAATCTAACCCGGCCGTCAGCGCCGCCTGATGCCCAAAATTTCGGCTCAGTTCAATCACGCATACGCGCTCGTCGCGCTCGACAAAGCCCTGTAAAATCTCGCCTGTCCGGTCCGTAGAACCATCGTTAATGTAGTACATCCTCACCGGGTGGGGGATGCGCGCCAGGACCGCACACAACTGCTGGTGAAAGGCATCGAGCGCCATTTCTTCGTTATAAACCGGAATGACAATACCGAGAAGCGCCACCGCGAACACTCCCAGCGTACCAAATGGATTAACCTGGTCGTTTACTGAATTGGGTGTAAATTGCGGACCACGCTCGCAGTCCACACCCAATTTGAAGTACCGCCATTAACTTCCTCAGGGCGGGTACTGGCGAGCGTTGAACTGCTGCCAGGCGTTTATCACAAAGGCGGAGAACCTCTGCCGGAACGTCTCCACTGAAAAACGTTCTGCATTTTTCCGGCAGGCCGCCGGCGAGATCAGCGCCTCGGCCTCTTCAAATCGGCCCACAGCGGCCTGGATAGCTTCCACAGTTTGAGCATCAAAAAAGACACCGGTTGGCTCTGGCTGTTCCAGGCCGCGGATCGTTTCGGCGGCGCCGCCTGCGCCATAGGCAATCACTGGGGTACCACAGGCCTGCGCCTCAACCGGAGTGATGCCAAAATCTTCTTGCGCCGCAAAGAGGAATGCCCGCGCGCGGCGCATGTAATCTGCCACGACCTCTGTAGGCTGATACCCCAAGACCCGGATATTAGCCGTCGCCAGGCGGCGGACCAGGTTCAATTCGGGGCCATCGCCAATGATGACCAGTTGTTTATCGGGCATGGCGGCAAAAGCCTGCACGATGAGCGCGGCCTTTTTGTATGGAACCATCCGCCCAACGGCCAGATAAAAATCTTCTTTCTTCTCCTGACACTGAAAGTAATGGGTATCTACGGGCGGATAAATCACCTCGGCCTCGCGCCGGTAGATTTTCCAAATACGGCGCGCAATAAAATGCGAATTGGTCGCCGCCGCGTCCACCCCGTTCATGGTGCGCGCATCCCACAGGCGAATATAGTGAAGCAGCCACCGCCCCAACCATCCTCTCAGGCCTCGATCCAGGCGAGCTTCGCGCAGGTATTCGTGCTGCATATCCCAGGCATAGCGGATCGGCGAATGGATGTACGACACGTGCAGTTGGTTAGGCCCCGTAATCACCCCTTTTGCCACCGCATGCGAGGAAGAGATCACCAGATCGTACCCGGTAAGGTCAAACTGCTCGATGGCAATCGGCATCAGCGGCAGGTAACTGCGGAAATGCCGGCGTGCCAGAGGCAAATGCTGCATAAAAGAGGTCTTCACCGCCTTACCCCTGATAAAATCGCGCTGGCCGGCAGGCAAAAACTCCACCAGACTGAACAGGTCTGCGTCGGGGTAGAGCGTCAGAATTTGCTCGACCACCCGCTCAGAGCCGGTGTAAATGGCTAGCCAGTCATGAACAAGGGCGATTTTCTTGGGGAGGGTGGGCATTCATTCTATATCGAAAGCGTAGATTTGCTGGATCATTGTTCCGGTAAGCTCTTTAAGTATATCATTGTTTACGTATGATATACTTGTGACCTGTTCCTTAGCTCTGTTATTTCCAAGGGTCTGGCCATGTCAATTATGAATCAGCTCTCAATTATTAGGAGGAATAAGTTGTTTGCTGTCATTTTACAGTTGATCCCCATGTTACTCCTAACCTATACGGCCCAGATTTTATTTAAAATCGGGGCGAGCAGTATAGGAGAGGTCAAATTTTCAGAGTTGTTGACCCGCCCTGATATACTGCTAAAACTGGTTTTCAATTGGAGAATCCTGTTAGGGTTTGTTCTGGCAGGATTGGGAGCCATTATTTATCTGGTCATCCTGTCAAAAAATGACTTTACGTTGATTTTTCCTATTCTTGGCGCCCTGGGCTTCTTGATACTCCCGTTTATTGGGCACTTTATTTTAAAAGAGAATATCACCGTCGGTAGAATCATTGGTACTGTAATCATCTCGATTGGCATGATCGTAATCGCACTCAGCAAAAAATGAGTATGGTTCCGCCACTTTACCGCTACCCTCTGATAAAACGAATATTTGTTTCTCTAGAAGCCCTTGCCCGGCTTCTATTTACGAAATATTCGCTTCAAATCGGTGAGTATACCTACGGAAGACCACGTGTCGTTGCCTATGCAGGTGATCAAGGATCGATCAAGATTGGTAAATTTTGCTCGATTGCCAAAGGAGTGACGATTTTCTTAGGGGGCAACCATCCAACTCGGAATATCAGCACGTTCCCTTTTCGCATCATGTTTGGTATGCCTGGCCGATATAATGATGGATACCCTTCTTCGAATGGGAACGTCATCATTGGGAATGACGTCTGGCTGGGCTATGAATCGATGATAATGTCGGGGGTAGAAATCGGCGATGGCGCAGTTGTAGCGGCTCGGAGCCTGGTTACGAAACCTGTTCCACCGTATGCGATTGTCGGAGGCCAGCCGGCAAAAATCATTCGTTACCGGTTTAGTGAACAACAAATAGACAAGCTGTTAAAAATTTGCTGGTGGGACTGGCCTATCCAGAAAATCCTGGCAAATGTTGATTTAATCTGTTCGGATCGGGTAGATGAATTCATCGCCGCATCCGAACAAGCCGGTGGACCAGCATAAGCCTTTTGCCATCAACCTCAACCACGCAACAATCTGTGTTTGAGAGATAACAGGCGCTTCACCGCCCAAAATGGAATGGCAGAGACCCAAGCCGCAAAAGAAGCGAGGTGAGCGAGCCTCCCACCACCCACATACCTCAATTCAAGTTGTTCATCAAAAACGCCTAGAACGAATGGCAAAGTGTTTTTCTTGGTAGAAAAATACTTACTGCGATCACGAATCCATTTTACCTTTAATCGGATATCCCGCCAGGAGTTCAGTTTGGCGACAAGCGCCGGCTCTCCTTTCATGAGACAATATCCCCAGGTGATTAACTCCACCATCATCAATGAAGGCATCATCAAAAGTAGAACGCGAAAAGGAAATAAGCTCAATATCGAAAGATAGCGATTCCGCTCAAGATAAAAGATTTTGTTCGGATGAAACTGTTCCTTAAAGGCATGGTAAATGACTGAACGAGGTATTACGAATATTTTATAACCCTCCAAGCGAATACGCAGTGATAAATCAGTATCTTCGTAATACATAAAGAAAGAAGTCTCAAAACCACCCAACTTTAGAAACAGCTCCCGTCGCATGGCAAAAGCGGCCCCGCTAATCGCGCTAATTTCAAAGGGCTCTTTCAGATAATTGGGTCTGCCATATTGATAGCAATAAGTCATTCCAGATACATGCACGCAATTTCCATAAGCATTTAAAACGTTCTCTTTTCCGGCCACCATAATCGCTGGGGTGACAGCGCCGGCTTCAGAACAGCTATTTAAGAAATCCACCATTGGGGCGAGAAAGTCGTCATCCACATATGTATCTGGGTTGATAAAGACCAGAATTTCGCCATGCGCATGCGCTACAGCACGATTATTTCCCTCAGCAAAGCCCAGATTCGTTTCCCCTCGGATGAAAATTGCTTGAGGATACCTGTCTTCAACGAGTTTCGCCGTAGCATCCTGAGAAGCATTATCGTAAATGACCACTTCAAAAGGGCGATAGGGTTGCTGGAACACTGAATCCAGACACCGTCCAATATCGTTTGCGCTGTTGTATGTAACGATGATAAACGAAATGAGTTGACTCAATGGATTGATGACCCTTTTTTCGACTTTTCAAAAATTGCTCGTAATTCATAAAAGTACAGCAGCTTCCCCAACACTCCGCCACCCCATGGGAAACTGTATATTTTCTTCACTTTAAGCTGGCAGTTTTGCGCCAGTCGTTGCAGATCTGCTTTTCGAAACATACGCACATGAGTTGGGTCATGTCGAAAACCGGCCTCATATGGACACGACAGGCCTAATATGCCGCCCGGCTTGAGAATTCTTACCGCCTCTTGAACGGCTTCCTCAGCATTGGCAAGGTGTTCGATCACATTGGATATCAAAATCCCATCAAAAGAGTTATCTGCATAAGGCAAATGACAGATATCTCCCAGATTGGCCTTAAACCCTTTCTTTTGACAATGTAGCACAAGATATGGATTGATATCTATACCCACGCTGTTTGGATAGCGTTCTAAAAATTCTCCAATGCCGCAACCGATATCCAGCACTTTACCATGAAATTGATCCACAAAATCACGGACAAAAAAACTACGCACAGCCAGGCTTAAGGCCGATCTTCTCATTAGGTATTGATAATAAGCCTTGTAAGCTTCCATATTCACAACCCTTTCAAACTTAATCTAAAACTTCAGTAGGAACATTTTGGATATCCAACACGACAGCTTGCAGAATTAACTGCAAGCCAATGATCAGCGGGAGAACGGCAATCATCACCGTGCCTGTGGAAGACTCGCTGCCTGTTTGCATTGAAAGAACCCAGTGCCTCACTCCCCACAGGAAACCAAAAAAGGACAAAAGAAAACCTGCGACAATAAACACTGACACTGCCGTGAAATCTCGCAAGAAATATAAATAAATCGTTCGCCGGATTAAAGCTCGAAGCAATTTTGGCGGAAACTCGATCAGGCTCTTTAATTCAGAGAGAGAACTCTTCTCATCGCCGTATTTAGCTGGGATACTGATATCTCTGACCACCGCCCGCTGCATCCCCAGTTCTATCAACATACTGCTTTCAAAAAAGTACCGGCGGTCGATACGCGCTTCATTGAGTTTTGGAATCAAGGAAGCGCGAATCGCTGTATATCCATTGGTTGGATCAAATATATTCCAATACCCAGAAGCCAGTTTTGTAAGAAAGGAAAGGCCCAGGTTCCCTATTCTCCGCATCCAGGGCATGCGTACCAATTCCTTCTCATGTAAAAAGCGGTTCCCTTTGACATAATCCGCTCTCCGATCAATAATCGGCCTGATAAGCGGCTCGATATACACCGGGTCCATCTGATCATCGCTGTCCATTTTAACGACTACATCCGCCCCTTTTTCGAGAGCGATCTTATAGCCCGTCCAAACTGCGCCGCCTACCCCCTGATTACTTACATGCCTGTGTAATGTGATCCGAGGATCATTCCTTTGGAGTGCAGTCACGATCTCAGAAGTGTTATCAGGACTGCAATCGTCAACCACAATGACCTCACAAACAAACGATGGAAGATGTTCAATAACTTTTTGGATCGTTAATGCTGCTTTATAGGCTGGTATCACAACCGCAATTTTGGGCATCACTTGACTCAACACCTGACATCCTCCAAAATAAACTGTCCTCATGAAGACGAGGGAAGAATGAAGCGAAATTATATACGATGTGCAATCAATTCAGTAAGGCGTTGTGGGGCAGTAGAACCAAATAGGCAATAAGGCAGAAGAACAATCGCAACCAAATAAACAGGATAGGTATACCGGAAATCAGGGCTTGGAATCAGCAGTAACCACATCGCGCTGTGCAGCACGGCTGGCAGTGCGAGTAACAACCATCTACCGTTTTTACAACGCAAGGCCCGCACGCATACAAAAAAAATGAATAGATACAGATATAAAGCGGGCCGCCAGAAATAAACAATATAACGATCCATCCATCCAAGATACCAGCCGGTTAGAGGATTGAGCAAAAAAGGAAGTTTCGAATCCAGGGTTAAGCCAGTATGATAAGGGTCCACATCGTAAGTAATGACCCTCCCTTCCCCGTCAAATCTCAGCAAAACTGTATAGAAAGGCGAATTAGGCAGAGGATAAACTCGCCAGATCATATTCGTCATATTCAACCAGTGGTTAATCGTAACTCGCGGGTTTCGGAGCGTGAGCTTAACAAAAACATCGACCACACGATTGGAATACTCTATAACAAAACGTCGATTCTGATGAATCGAAGGATTAAAAGCGACAGGGACGGTTGTGAATGGATCATAACGCCAATCGTCCTCAATATCCGCAATCCGATTAAGAAACGCTTCCTCGTCAGGCGCAAGGGGCGTATCTGCGTCTAAATGCGCCGCGATGTAGGGAAGCAAAAAGCTGGACAAACCGTATTTTTCTACTGTTTCTAATCGGGGAATATGAAATGCGGAATATAAAGGCCCTCTGACCAGGTTGATTGTCAGAATGGTTAGAACGAAAACAGCAAAAAACGATTTGAAATACCGCCAGTACATGATGGTAAAACCCACCAATGTAATTACAACAAACGGAAGGCCATTGTGCCTGAACAGGGAAACAAGTGCGCCGGCAATGGCTAGCAGAATAATCGCCTGACGGCTACGCAAAATTTCACCGTTTGATTCCACAATCTTAACAATAAGCCAGTAGAACCATAAGAAAGCAATCGCATAAGGAACATCTTTGACAACGGAAAGGTTCATCATTGCGATAGCAGGCCAAAAGGCGACTAGGATCAGGAAAACCCACAAGACCCAAAGTCGAATACCCTTCTGGCGCAGATGGTTAAAAATCACAGCCACCAGCAAAGCCAGTGCCAGGCTTTGAGCAATCACCACCAGGCCTGGCGATAAATAAATCCGTGTAATCAACCACATCAGCAGCGTATGAAAAGCTGGATGGGCATCGTTAATTTGCCCCGAAATCAACTGGCGCCACTGATCAAAGAAATCTGAACCCATCAGGCCAGGCCAATAAGTCAGCGCAAACACCACCCAGACACTTAAAGGAACAAGCATAAAGAAGATAATAAACCGCCGGTTCGCGCCCGGCTTCTCTTCTGGCGGAACCTGTAATCTCTGAAAGACGGGCGAAAAGACAAAAAAAGTAAGCAGAACAAGTAAGATGACGGCTATCAAAATCCCAACAACCGGATAATAATAGATTTCAAAGGCAGGCCTTGTGATAGATGGTTTAAAAACCACCTCTTTCGTTGTGGGCTGCTGAGAATAAAGGTCAATTTCATGGGTTTGACCATTCCATACCACTCTGACAATCCCCGACCAGGGGTGCGCAATAAACATCAGCCGGATGGGTTCATTTAGATCAGCTTCCCACAGCAAATTTGCCGGAAAGTGATCTTTGGCGATCAATTGATTATCTTGCTCGGCCCAACTAGCCGAATCTGACCTAAACTGTCCGAACCCAATTGCTGTACCATCTGAGCCATACAGACCGACAAGGCGAACCTCTCTTCCTTGAGCTTGTTCATTCCGATTACCCGTAGCAATAATTTCAAGGTGCTGCCGCGCAGGTTGTTGTGGTACATGCACTGGAATGACCACCGCTAAAAAAACGCCGCAACCCGCCAAACCAGCCAACAACCCATAAAACTGTCTGATCGAATACCCTCCCTCTCGAAAACGTGGATACGTCACGCGATAGAGAAGATAGTAAGCCAAAAGAGAAAACAGGCCCCAAAGATAGAGGACCATAAACAAGGCTTTCCAAATGGAATGGCGCGCGAAGATAGAAAATGTCCAACTATAGCATAGGGCAGCATCTGCCCCTAAAAAAAGCGCAGTCAAAACCCAATGCCATTTTTTCATCAGAGCTGTTGGCGCCGCCAATTTATAGTCATTCAACGTTGTATCCATTTCTTGACCCTGTCCCACGCCCATCGCAGTGGCTTTAATACAAATAACCTGGTCACCCGGCGTTTCTGAAGAATCGTCTTCAACGAATGTTTAAACCACCAGACCTCATCATGCGCAACTGCCTGGAAACCCATACCCTCTCCCACCTGTGGGTTTGAAGTCAGAGAGGATACCTCCTGATGCAGCACTATACTGTATCTGGATAAGCGGGCCTTTCGAACAAGCGATGAATCCCTGAGGAGGAGGTAAGCCAAAATGGCAGCCGGAACTTTTTTGGGCAGGTTATATTTTCTTTTGAGTAATTTTTTCGGAATAACCACCCCACAGGAAGAATCGCTGTCCAAACGCCACAAATATTCAATCTCAGCGAACTCGCCCATTTGAGCCGAAAAAACCCCGGTAATCAATTGGCCGGCAGGAGTACGCATCAGACACCTGTGCAGCGGGTCCATCTCGATAAATGGCAGCAGTTCGATAAAAGCATCGACTGGAAAAGTAGTCATGCTCTTAACTTGGGCCGTATCACCCTCATACCAGCACCCGACAAATGAGATTTGCGGCTGTTGCGCAAGCAGATCCATGCCCCGGCTCAAAAACTCGCCTTCAACCCGGTCTCCGCTCCTGAGAATCAGCAAGGCCGCATGCGTTTTGACCCCCGCAGCATGGACGAGGTTGCCATCCCGGTCAAGTGCAACCCATTCTTTGCCCAGGAATCTCACATTCGATGGACTGTAGGGTTGCGGAGCTGCTGCTTTTTTCAAGATAACGATATCGCAAGAATGGGCATACGGCTGCAGGCAATTCACCGTATCTCGCAGACCTTCCTCATCACTATTTTCATCAAGGATCAGGCAAAGAACTGCCAGGCTCTGAAAGCCTGTTGGCCTGGATATCCAGCTATCGGGCTGATTTGGTGGATAAAAACCCCCCATTTGCGTATTGGCAACCGGATATGGCCTGGAGAGTTTCTTTTGTAACTCTCGATCGGTTCCAAGCCTTTGCATTTTCTCTTTGAGATCGGTTACAGTATGATCGAAAATGAGCGCATTTTCGCCATGCTTAAAATAATCTCTAAAAGCAGGAAGATCCGCGATAATAAGTGGAATCCCGGCAGCATATAACTCATGCGCAGCATAACAAAAAGACTCGTAACGGTTCGGGAAAACAGCGAACTGTACGTCTGGAAGAAGCTCTTCTAATTCTTTCCACTTCAATGCTCCGGTAAAAATAAAATTTTTGCCAAACTCAGCCGGGATTCTGCTCCTTAAATAAGAACTAAAAGGAATTTCCGAACGATCATCCAACTTATAAATCGTGTCGCCGCCCACCAGCACAAACCTGCAAGACCGAAGCGTATTTTCGCTAAGCGCAGCTATACAGGCGTCTACGAATGTGTTCGCTCCTTTTAACGGGTCTATTCTTCCATAATACAAGATAATGTTGCCTTCAGCATTCACTGTATTGCGTTTTGGGTATTGGACTAACGGGGGTGGCGAAACGCAAAGCTGCCCAAACCACTGTTCGGGATAATTCGGTTTATAAGCTTCTTCCAGAAAAGAAACGGAGGGAAAGACAATGCTCTCAGCCAGGCGTAATGCGGCATGTTCCAGGTCATATTGCAAATAGTATTCAAAATCCACTTCATGCGGACTGTTTTTATCCATCACCTCATTGGATGTGTGCAAACGAATAGCAAGGCGCGAATCAGAATAATCCAGGCCCGCCAGTTTCGACAGGACCGCGTAGAAGGCAATGCCGCTGTAATCAAAAAACTCGATTAAATCGGGTTTCTCGCGCTTATAGATCTTTGAACAGGCATAATGAAAGCGATACGAATTCCACAAGTACAGCGCGGCAAAGTCGTTGCCGCGCAAGGGAATATCTTCGCACAGCGTACTTACATGATAAGCTCGGCAGTTTTCGAAATTTGGCAGCCGGGAACGATCTTCTTTCTGAAAGTGCTCGTATTCTTCAAACGGCAGATCCAGCAGTAGGATGACTTCGTGCTTCGCCTCCAACAAGACAGAAGCCGCATTATGAACGAATACTCCTGCGCCTCCTTTGGTGGTTGGGAAGATTTCGAAAGATGCAAAACAAATTTTCGCCATAATCTTATGGTGTCAATCCATCCAGAAACTCTTCAATCACTTGCCTGGCCTTACAGTTATAATTCGGGGCATACCGTTGATAAGCCAATACAAGCTCTTCGCGTTCTTCCAGGGCGCGGCGGATATATGCTGAAATTACGTCAGACCGCTCCGGGAAAGGAACCACCAGCCGCGAGAAGAGGTACTCGTCATCCTCAAATAGGTGCGAATTCGGTCCCAATAAACACGGAGCGCCCACAGAAAAACTTTCCAACGGCACCATGGGCGTACACTCGCTCAACGTAATATACAGGTTAAGATGCATCTTCGCCAGATAGAGCGGCATTTCTTCCTGCCGGATAATGGAACCATGAAAGGCCAGTTTGATCCCCATCAGCCTGGCAAATTCATTGACCCGTTCCGACGCATGACCCGCGGCAAACACTTTAGCGCCCGGAAAATCAACCAAACTCGCCATCATGGCGTATGGAAGCTTCCTCCAGGTATTCGAGCTGGCCCACAGTCCAAAGTGGAGCCCATCTGCCTCTGGCACGGACGGCGACTGAGGAATCCGATTCGCATAATTCATGACAAAACCGGTTCGATATCCAAGCCGTGCCATAGTTTCGGCCATTCCCTTTTTAACAAAGCCCCACTTTTTAATAACCCCTTCGCGGCATAGCTGTGCAGCAACTTGAAAACTCTTCCAATTGTAATCTTCGCTGGTTTGCATAAAGTTGCCATGCCAGATATTGTAAATGGGCAAATGAGGTGATTGTTTCTTGAGCGCGCGCAGCAAGTAGACGTACGTTAACGGGAACCCCTGAATAACCACAGCAGGCGTTTTGCTTTCGATCAAGAGTCTGGCATAATAATCTGCCGAGAACTCCGTTAGGTCATCATTCAATTCCAGGGTCTCCCGGAATAACTCTCTGGTCGAACTGCGGATACCTAACCAGTTGGGGTGAAGCACCGCTACAGGCCGGCCGGATGCTTTAACCTTCTCAAGCCACTGGATGTCCTCATCTGAAAATCGAGATGGAGAGATAACCCTTCGAGGACTGGCATGGCCCTCTATATTCGAATTTTCCGCCATCTCCGCAAGGGAAGGCCCGTAAATCAACTCGCGCGATTCGAGCTTTACCTCAACCGTACCATCTTGCTCATTATATAAATCTACTGCTAAAGACTGACCATCAAAGACAACCTGCGCAATCCCACTCCAGGGGTGCGTCTGAAAGGTTAAACTCTCGACCCCCGCTCTGGGTATGTCAACCCATCCAGAGCCCTGACACAGCAGTGCTTTTTGAGATCGTGTATACCTGCTTTCGACAAACTTCCACCCAGCCGCTGCCTTCAGCCGACCTTCCTCAAGTAAAGACTCACCCGCCTTCCCCGCGATATCCAACAGCCAAATTTCCTGCCCCTGACTGTTCGCGTTTCGCTGCATAGACGGGAACACCCGAATGACATTCCTGGGCGCGTTGTTCTGGCGGCGGAACCGCCAGGTATTGATCCTGGCTTTCGCTCCTCTTAGCAAATTCAGGAGCATATCAAGGTACTTCGCAATGAACCAGGTCTTGATTTTCTGCACCAGCACAAAAGACGCCGACGATTGAATGCCCCCCAACTCCTCTTCTAGCGCTTTTTCGTGTGCGGAGCGCATGAGAAGTTCTTCTCTCAACTTCTCAATCTCTTGATCGCGGGCGTTAAGCTCTTCTTGCATCCCAATTAGCTGTAATCGCACGATTTCCTTTTGTGCCTCTAACTCCTTCGCTTCCTGTAAGATTGCCTGCTTCGCCTGCTCTATTTCCTGCTGGTTACTTTGGTGATCTCCAAGTTGCGAAGCTAATTGATCTGCCTCTTTCTCTAGTTCGAGAATGGTTGGCTGGAGATCCGTTTCTATAGACCGTAATTTATTCAGAATCGAAATGGGCCATTGAGATACAGGCCGTGCAGTATTTAAAACCACCCGGTAGGGCGACTGGCTGGCATACCCAGAGGGCAGCACCTCGCATTGAACCCCCAACGAATTATAGGATTTTACGAGATCATGGCTCCACGAACCGTTATGCGCACCTCTATGAATCTCTGTCCCATAAGACGGCTCAAAATGCAGGATCTGCCATGAACTGACACGGATCAGTTCCGCAAGAACCTTTTCAAGATCATCGGGACTGGTGTGAATCAAAACTTCTGAAGTAAAAACAATATCAAAGTATTGATCTGGATACGGAAGCCTGCCAGTAGGGCTGCCTATACGGATGTGTTGGTTGATCCACTCCTGAGTAGTCCAACTTAAACATCCCCGTACCATGGCTTCGCTTTGATCGTATCCATAGACTTCAATTCCAGGCACGCCCACCAGATTACGCAAATGGCGCCCCACCCCACATCCATAATCCAACACTCTGGCAGGTTTATTGCGCTCCATATAATCCAGCAACATCAGTTCCTGAAGGTGATAGTAGACCTGTTTCTTCTTCCGATACGCATACTCTTGAACCCATACCTCTCCATAGGTCCGCCAGTACTCGTAATTTTCTCCCAAAGGAGTATCAGGAACGGATAGCTCAGACATGTAAACCTCTCGTCTCTGGATGGGCTTCGCAATGAATCTCTACCGGGCAGAAAAACTTATAATGAATGGGCCGGTTCGGGTTACTAATAGATAAAAATGTGGCAACCGCGTCAATTTGGTCAAAGACGATATTATCGGAATAGTCTCTTTGAGTCACGTGGGTTATGGCGATGGAAATGCCGTAATTTCCTGCCTTCAAAACGTTCTGAAACCGGAACCTGACCACCATATGTTCCCCGGCCTTTAAATCTGGGAGATCAACTCGCTCATCAAAGGTTGTCGTCCCCATTAAATCAATTCCGGTGTTGTCTCGCACCAGGAAAGAAACATTTAGATGAGTGAGGTCCTGGTTAGCCTGGAAGCGGGCCTCCAGATTAATATACTCACCCAATTCAAAGGCACGCGCAGGTTCATGAGCATCATTGAAGATTTCAACGTTAACGATCTGGGCATGCCCGGAACCATAACGCAGTTTTCCCACCGCCGCGCGGCTTGCTTCGGTCTGGACCGGTGCAATCTCCGTTATCTTAGGCTGCGCGCGCAACGCATCCTGATTAGATAACTCGCGAATATATTTGAAATAGTAATTGGTCGCCTCTTCCGCAGACCCCCAAAACAAGGCTCTACCTTCATTCAGAAATAAGCCCTTGTTGCAGACATCCTTAATCGAATTGGGAGAATGGCTGACGTATAACAGGGTCAGTCCCCGGTCGCGCATCTGTCTCATCCGGGCAATACACTTCTGTTGAAAAGCGTAGTCGCCAACCGCCAGAATTTCATCCACAATCAGGATATCCGGTTCTACCGAGACGGCCACTGAAAATGCCAGGCGCGCGAACATCCCACTGGAATAGACTTTGACCGGCTGATCGAGGAACTCGCCAATATCGGCAAACGCCACAATATCGTCAAACCGGGCATCCATCTCTTCTTTACTAATCCCCCAGATCGCGCCGCTCATATAGACATTTTCACGGCCTGTATATTCGGGGTTAAAACCGCTCCCCAGTTCGAGCAGTGCAGAAACTCTCCCTTTCACCTCGACCTGGCCCACGGTGGGCGTGAGTACACCCGCCAGAATTTGCAGTAACGTACTTTTCCCACTGCCATTCCGCCCCATGATGCCAAGCGCTTCACCCTTTTGGATTTCAAAAGAGACATCGTTTAATGCCCAAAAGTCTCTACCGTAGCTTTTCCCAAACCGCCAGAACAAAGTATGTTTCAGCCGGTCCACCGGCTTGTCAAAGAGCCGGTACACCTTCCCTACATTTCTGACGGAAATAATGGTATCTTCCGGTTGGGCAATCAGGTGTTGTGTGTGTTCCATTCCATCTCTCACGCAGGCGTTATAAAACGTCTGCAAATCCTTTTTTGGTCCCCAAAAACCACAGATAACCCAACGTGGCGATGATGGCAGATAGGACCGTCCACAAGAGCCACTCTTTTAATGGAAAGAACTCACCCCAGATTAGCAAATTCCGAAAGTCCTGCACAATCATCGTCAGTGGGTTTATGCTCAAAATAAATTTCAGATGATCTGGAACATTGGAAATTGGATACAGGATCGGGCTCATAAATAACAGCACCTGCACTACCAGGGGAACCGCCTGACCCAGATCTCGAATGTAAACGCCTAATGAGGATAAGAACCACCCAAACCCAAGCGACAGAAAAATCAGCGGGACGTAGGCCAGTGGAAGAAAGACCACAGTTGGCGAAAAGTACCCCATCAACAACAGTGAACTCACGATCAGGATACCAATGCTGATTAATGAGGTAAACAGAGCTGTTCCGACTGCCACCACCGGTAATATTTCGAGCGGAAAAACAACCTTCTTGACATAATTGGGATAATTCAGTACCAGCCCCGGAGAGCGGTTGACCACTTCTGCAAACACGTTGAAGGGGATCAGTCCCGCAAACAGGGTGATGGCAAATTCCCCTAAAGGGACATTTTCGGTGGTTGGCCTCCACCGCGCATTAAAAACGACCGAAAAGACAAAGGTATAGATCAACAGCATTACCAGGGGATTAATGAAAGACCAAAGAATCCCAAGAAAAGACCCCCGGTAGCGCTGCCCAATATCACGCCTTACCATCTGGTCAATTAAATACCTTTGAGACCAAAGCCCGGAAAAAATCTTGATTGGATTACCTGTCTTTAGTAACCCGCTCAAAGCACGGAGGAATGAAAGCACAAGATCACTCTCGCAACTGTGATTACTTCGCCAGCAATTCTACCATAGAATAACAGGCGATTAAGAATGCAACCAGCCCCGTAGCCTTCCCGCAAATACACTCAGGTGGTACCTGGCGCGGTACAGGTCGCGCTGGAGTACAGATTTAGCCATGCCACCCAACGGCCACAGCAACTGCCGCAGCACAAATGCAAATGGATAATGGTGCTTTTTTAGAATATGCCCCATGCCTGCCGCATATGCCGATACTTTCGTCAAATCGAGCTTCTGGTAATCAGGAATCGCATCTGGATGATGGACGACCAGATCTGGCCGGTATGCAATTTTCATCCCTAAACCCACGGCGCGGATAAGCACATCCGTTTCTTCTCCAGAAAGCCACGAGGTTTTAGCCCCTAAACCCAGTTCTTCGTCAAATCCCCCTACCCTATCCAGGGCTCCCCGCCGTAAGAACAGAGTAATGGATATTCCCCGCTTCCAGACGTTGTATCGGTCTATCAGCCCCTCAGCCACATCCCATCGCCAGACCGATGCGGCATCTGTTCCACTGTTTGCTATCCCGGTGATACCATCCCACTCAGGATGCTGATCCAGGATGGAAGCTGCATTTTCCAAGACGTTGTCTGGATACCAGCAATCATCATCCGGGAATGCAACAATCTTCCCTTGCGCATGTCTGAGGCCAATATTCCTCGCGTGCGACAGGCCCCTCTCCGCGCGAATGTGAAGAAGTGGAAACCGGCTCTGATAGCGGCCTACTAAATCGGCCAGCCGATCATCGCAGTTCTGATCCACCAATACACACTCAAAAGAAGAGCAGGTCTGTGCGGCGAGCGAACTGAAGAAACGCTCCAGTTCGCCCACTCGATCCACTGTGGCAAGGATCAGGCTAAATTTTACTTCTCTCTGGGCTGGCATAGAAATTGATCCCACTGCCGGGTAATATCCACCAGGTTGAACGCCGCCGCTCGTTCTGGCCCAATCTGGCGAAGAGTGTCGCTGATTCCTGGGTTTAATAACAAGTTACGTACAGCGCTGGCAATTGCGCCCTCATTTTCTGGTTCTACCACCATCCCATACCGGCCATTTTCAAGAATTTCGACCGGGCCAGAAGAACACCTGGCGGCTACTACCGGAACTCCAAACGCCAGGGCTTCCAGGATCACCATTCCAAAGCCTTCCATCCTGGCCGGATGAGCCAGAACCGCAGCTCTTTTTAAGAAAGGGTAGGGGTTGGCGATATAACCGGGCATAAAGACACTGCTCTCAGCCCCATTTTCTTGAACGAGCGTATTCAAGTCACGCCGCGCTTCCCCTTCGCCAAGAATTAATACGTGATGGTCTACTCCCTCTTTTCTTAATTGAAAATGGGCTTTCAACAGAAGATCAAAGCCTTTTCCATATTCTAAACGCCCTATTCCCATCACGACAGGCTTTGAAAAAATCGTAGCGGCCCAATCAGGTAACGGCTGGCACGCGCGCAAGCGGATGCCTTGCAGGTCAATGGGATTTGGGATAATCCTGGCCCGCTTCGAATCGACCCCGGCCAAACGCACCATCGACTCCAGCGCATCGGCTGAAGGGAAAATGAGACGAGATAACCTGGGGTAGATCAGTTTTACCAGGCCGCGATGATAGGCGGGGACCCGCTCTAAATACGGTTCAATGAGAGTATGCACCCAACCAATCACGGGGCTACGCCAGAACTTTCCAATGCAGTAAGCGTAGTAAGTGGCATCTAATTCCATGCCCCCAACAATCAGATCAGGCCGGAACGAGGCACTGCTAATTTCTCGCAGAGTAGTGACCAAGCGCTGGCGAATGCGTCCACCATCCTCGCTGGCCCAGAATATGGATACATCCGCGGGGATCTCGTCCCAAAGAACGCCACTTTTTCTCAACAAAAACAGAGCCGGTTGAAAACGATCTCGATCCAGGCCCTTAATCAGGTTCAAAACGACTCGCTCTGCCCCCCCACCCTGTAGATTTGGCAGTGTAAAGACGATCCTAGATTTCATACAGCATACCGCAGAACTTCATCCCAGATCTCTTGCGCGGTACGAGTCCAGGTGAACATCTGAATTCGCTCTTGCTGCTTTTGTTTCAGACTCGCCTGTAAAACCGGGTCATGAACAATGCGCAGGATCTGTCTTGCCATATCAGCCGGATCTCTGGGGTCGAAGTATAGAGCCGCGTCTCCACATACTTCTGGCAGCGAGGCCGCCCGCGACACTACCACCGGGCATCCCACCGTCATCGCTTCCAGCGGGGGCAGGCCAAAGCCCTCATAGTAGGAAGGATAAACAAAGCAGACAGCTCGCTCATACAACGCTCTCAGTTCGGAATCGTTCACATATCCGATCTTACGTACCGACTCAGGTGGATGCAGGTCGGATGATCGAAATACTTTCGCAAAAGAACCGCCAACTATGACCACCTCAAATTCGGTACTGCCCATTGACTCGATAGCTTTTACCAGACAAGAAAAATTCTTATGTGGGCTGTTACTGCTAACGGCTAATATATAGGGTTTACTTCCGAGGCTGTATTTTTTAAATATGCCGGGGTCCGACGGTACATTCAGGATATGCTCTTTCCCTAATACTACCACCTGGATCTTGTCAGCCGGGATACCGCAGTAGCGGATGATCTCGGCTTTAGAAAAGAGCGAATCGGTAAAGACGCGCCGGGCCGTCCTTCCCAATATCCAAAAAATCATCTGGTATTTCAGCCGGAACGCGGGTGAATACGCCTCTGGTACAGCAAACACGGATGCATCGTGAATCGTCACCACCTGGTTAGGGTGCAGCACCGGCCCGATATTGCCCAGATCCACCAGCAGGCCAGAACGGGCGTGCCAGGCCAGGTCCATCTGCTCCCATAGATTGCCCCTCATGCGCCCTACCTGCCGCACCGTGATGTGCTTCAGCGGCAGCGGCGAGCAGGGTTCTGGCGGGGTAAGAACTTCGAGCCGCATCCCAGAGGCATCAATCCGCCCGCAGGCGATGAGCATATCCAGCGCCTTTAATACTTCAATCGCGTAGCGCTGCACCCCGGTCAGTGGTTGCGCCAGGAAGCGTCCATTGAAGAAAATGTGCTTGGGCATTTACCCTTTCCTCAACCTCCGAACGTCGCCCTCGCGCACGGTAATCCCAATCGCATCCAGATGTTCGAGGAAACTCAGCACGTAGCGGCGGCTGGTGTTCAGCCGGTCGCGGAACTGGATTACCGTGAGGGTCACTTCATGTTGGAAATGCTCCCGCACCATCTGTACCATGCGGTCATAATCCTCTTTGCGGAAAACCACCTCCGCCGAAACCGGATACAGGTAGCCCAGGTCTACCAGGACGGCGTAAAGGTCTTCGCCAATCTCTTGCTGCACATCCTTAATCGTTGGTGGAGCATATGGGGCTTGAGCGAACTTCGCCAGCACGCGCTCAACCATGCTCTTTTGCTGAGGGGTCAATCGCACCTCAAAGCCGGGCCGCCATACCAGCGCGCCGGCCTCTTCCAACAGTCCATCGGCAACCCAGTGCCGCAGGGCCGCATTGAACAGACGGGGTTGGGCGATCTTCAGACGGCTCTTTAACTCTTCGCGCGGCATTCCCCGGCGCAGCGGGTTGGCCTGGTGATAGTTCTCCACCTCGCGCGCGGCCCGCTCGCTTTCTGTCGTCCAGTGTGACTGCAAACACGCCAGCAAATCGCTGGCAGGGCCAACGGCCCCAGGCTCTAACACCACCAACTGGCCGCTGTTCACCAATTCCTCCAGGGCCGCCGGGGCCTGCTCGGCGCTCAGGCGCGCGCGCTGTACCGCCTCGCGGATGGGAGCCACCTTCAACGCCTCAAAAGCCTGGGCCAACACCTCTGCCGGACTGCCCTGCATCAGCGCTTCCAACTGCCGCAGTACAGTTTCATCAAAGCGGCGGTGACGTTTGCCGGGGTGCGGGTCTACCACAATGCCCCCGCCCAACGTCTCGCCAGGAGAAGGCCGCCGCAAAATATAATGGTCGCCGCGCACGCCCACCACCGGCTCACGCAGTTCCAGTTGCAGCCAGCCCGACTGGCCCGGCTTCAGTTCTTCCGCCCCCAACAGGCGCACTCGCGCCAGCACTTCAGCCGTCCCAATAAAAAACTTCACCTCCGTGCTGTGTTTCAGCGGCCCGGCGGCATCGGGCAGCAGGCGAAAGTGAACGTCTAGCAGGCGGGTAGCGCGGTACTTACCGGGGTACGTCAGCACATCTCCCCGGCGAATCTGCTCCACTTCCAACCCGGTGATGTTCACCGCCGTGCGGCTGCCCGGCGTGGCGATTTGTTCTTTGCGCTTGTGCGTTTGCAGTCCCCGGATACGCCCGCGCAGTCCAGAAGGCAAAATCTCCACTTCCTCGCCCAACTTCAGCCGTCCGTCAATCAGCGTGCCGGTGACCACCGTGCCAAACCCGGCAATAGTGAACACCCGGTCAATGGGCAGCCGCGGGCGGCCCTGGTCAGAACGCGGCGGACTGCTCGCCAGGCAGAGGGCAACCTGCTGTTTCAGTTCTTCCAGCCCGGCCCCAGTCTTTGAAGATACCCGCACCAGCGGGGCCTGCGCCAGCACTGTACCCTGCATCACCTGACGCACATCGGCCTCCACCAGTTCCAGCCAGTCGGGGTCATCAATCAGGTCAGTCTTGGTCAGGGCAATCACCCCACTGGAAACCTGAAGAATGTCGAGAATCGCCAGATGCTCGCGCGTTTGCGGCATCACCCCCTCATCGGCGGCTACCACAAACAGCACCGCGTCAATCCCGCCAACGCCCGCCAGCATATTTTCGATAAAGTCGCGGTGGCCGGGAACATCTACAATACCGACCTGCTCGCCGTCCGGCAGTGACATCCAGGCGAAGCCCAGGTCAATGGTCATTTCCCGTTCCTGTTCTTCCTTGAGACGGTCCGGGTGCGTGCCGGTCAACGCCGCAACCAGCGTAGACTTCCCGTGATCCACATGTCCAGCCGTCCCAATCACGCGCATGTCAGCCTGCCCTGCCAAATACGCGATCGTACTGCTCCACCCAATCGTGCGCCAGAGCCAGCAGGCTTTGCAGCCGTTTCTGGTTTTCTTCTTTAATCTGATGGAGCAGATCCTGTACTTCTTGGGTGATATCTTCGAGCGCAATTATTCGTTCATTATAGCGGTCGAACTGACGGGTCAATTCGCGCGACTGCTCTTCCTGCACCAGCGCGTAGTTCGTCCAGCGTTTCTGGTCATCGGCCTTAAAAGCCACCCATTCCTGCCTGAAGCGATCCTCCATTAACCGCGCCATTTCGGTAATCTCGTTGATCCGCCGCTCGAAGCGCTGCGTGATCTCGTCAAAGGCTTCTTGTGAGCGTTTAATCTGCCGGTGGGTGGCCTCGATCGCCTGTAACTGCGCGTCCAGCCCCACCCCCTGACGCTCAATCAGTTCAAAGCGCGTCTGCCATTCTTTCCACACCCGGTCGCGTTCCAGCGCGGCCATATTCTGCTTATCAATAAAAGCCGCCTGCGCCTGCCGCCGCTCGCTTTCCGCCGCCTGGAACTCACTAATGCGCATTTCCATTTTGCGCACGCTGTCAGTCACCAGGTCCACTTTTCCACGCTGCTCGTCCTGGCGTTTGCGCACCGCCGCCATTTCGCCCTGGATGTCGGTCAGGCGCTTCGTCTCCTGCCGCTGTGATTCTTCCAGCAGTTTAAGCGTCCGCTTGAATTCTTCGTCGCCGCGGCGGTACTCCAATACCTTTTGATTGACCTCTTCGATCAACCTGCCCAGGCGAAAATCTTCTTCCATGCGCGCCTGAACGGCTTTGCGCAGTTCAGGAATGGGCTCCAGCCCGCGGCGAACCTCGGCAATCGAGCGGGTCAGCGTCTCCTGGTCGGCCAGGCGCGCTTTTTCTAACTCGCGCTCGCGCTCCTGGCGAGTTTTTTCAATCGCTTCCAGCGAGCGGGCCATATCCACCCGGATCTGCCCCACCGATGCCTCAATCTGATCGAACTTTGAAAGCATCGCCGTCAGGCGGGCCACCTCGCCGCTCAATTCTTTAATCTGCTGCCGCAGCGAAGGTATCTCACTTTCCTGCCGCGCAATGCGTTCCTCCAGCGTAGCGATGATGGTCTTATCTTTGCGCCGTTCTTCATCGAGCCAGTCCAGGCGTTTCTCGAGTTGCTCCAGGTTCATTTCACGTCCTTTTGAAAAACAGGGATTACCAAAAAATCCAGCCGGGCTTCCCCAGAGCCATTATTTTAGGAGGAAACATTATACCTCATGGCAGACCCGGAAAAGCGCCAAACAGCGGGAACATCAGCGGCAAGAAAAAGCGTGGAAACACCCCAATCAGCAGCAGTGCGGCTGAAGCAATCACCAGCAGCGCCGCCTGCAAGCGGGTCTCTTTCACCGCCTGCGGCCTCAGCGACCCGCGCGCCAGTACAGCCAGCGCCCGGAAAGAACTAAACAACACTCCTACACTGCCGATCAACACCGCCAGCCCGGCGCCTAATGATTGGCGCGCCACTTCTTCCATCAGCGTCTGCCGGATCGGAAAAGTTGGCAGTAGGGGCAGGCCCGCAATCGTCAGCGAAGCGATCATCAGCCCTGCGCTGGCAAAGGGCATCCGGTTCGACACTCCCTCCACATCCGCGTAGCGCGCGGTTCCGCATTCCCGCGTCAGAATCGAAAGCGCCAGCGCCCACAACCCATAGGCAATGACGCGCGGCAGCAGCATAGCGGCAAACAACTGTTCCCCCAACCGGTTCCCCAGGCTGACGGCCAACAGCGAAAACCCCGTCTCTACAATAACCGCATAGCCAAACAACCGCGCCAGGTCGCGCTGGAAGGCGGCCCAGGCTCCGGCCGTCCCTACCATTAAAACCCCCACCATGCGGATGCCTGCGAACACCGCCGGGTCGGCCCGCAGCCAGCCGAACCCGTCTAAGAACTTCAGGCCCAACAGCAGGTTTACCGTCATAAACACCAAAAACACAAAACCCGAAACATACGGGTGACTCTGCTCCGACAGCAGTGGAATCCAGGTGTAGAACGGGAACACCGCCAGCCAGAAGGCAAACCCCAGGCCTAAAAAGACGGCCGCCAGCGTCACCAAAACGGTATTAGTAGGGTTCGCCTCGGCCTGCGCCAAAGCCCAGCCGGCCAGCAAAACGAAGGGCATTGCCAGGGTCTGGAAGATCAAAAACCGCACCACTCCAGAGCCAAATACTTTGTCGGGCGGCGCAAAAGTGGGTACAGCCACCAGCACTGCCATTTCTATCAGCAAGGCCGCATATAAAAACGGCTCAACAGCCAGAGCCGCGACCAACAGCGCCACCATGAACAACCCCAACGCATTGAACATGCGGTACACGCTGGCCGCTCCGCTGCCCGCAAACCAAAAAGCGCAGATCATATAAAGAAGCACCAACGCCGGCCGGTCGGCGTTCTCCAGCACCAGTCGCCGCCCGGCAAACTCAAAAACCGGGGCAATCTGGAATCTCCAGGGCCCCATTGTTACGGTCTGTCCCACCGGCAACTGCCAGGCCAGCAGTGCCAGCACCAGGCTTACCAGTACCGACAACACGATGACGGTTGAGTATCTCCGGCGGCGCAGCAGCCAGAACAGCCCGGCGAACGCCGTTGGAACGCCGATCCAGATTAGCGGGGCGCTCACGCCTTGCCCTCCCGAGGAGCCAGCATCGTCATCAGGTAAGCACCCACCAGGGCCAGCCCCAGGTTCACCATCGCCAGCAGCCCGGCCACCATGATTGACCGCTCCACGCCCGCGTATAAGATTTCAAAGCCCGAAAGCGTGGTTAACAGCCCCAGTAGCACGCGGAGGGGCCGGGTGGTCATGCCCAGGTGGATGACCCCCATGCCAATGAGCAGCAGCGCCCCCTGCGCCACCGTCAGCGGAACCGGCACCAAGGCGACCAGCGCCGGCGCCGCTGGAAAGAGAAACACCCATACCAACCCGGCCACCAGCAAACGAAAGACGAAGGCCGAACTCCCAGAATAAGGGTCTTCCACCTGTTCCGCCGCTGGCTGCGATGCGCCCAACACTGCCCCGGCCATCCACCCGGCCACCAGTTTAACCGCCGCCAGACCCACCGGCCACAATACGGCCGTCAGCCAGAAAACCGCCAGGTATTGGATCACCAGAGCAATGATGCTGGCCCGCCAGTTCTGGCTTAACAGCAAAAACAACGAGGAAACTGCCAGGCCCACCACGGCGATAAAAGCCAGGCGCTCAAAAATCAAGGTGTCCCTCCACTACTCAACAGCGAGATCAACAAAACGAGCAGTACCACCGTCCACAAGACCCCGCCGTCCCCTTCAAACATAGCCGTCAGCAACTGGATGAAGTCTTCGGCCAATTCGTACACCCAGGCGAGAAAACCATACAGCCAGTTCAGCCGGAAGAAAGCCGCCAGACCGCTCCCCACCCTGCGCGCAAAAGCACCCAGCCAGTTCCGGTCAACCGCTTCAGCAGAAAAAGCTGACTGCCGGGCGTGGATGAGCAGTCCGCTTAAAATAGCGGGCAAAACCACCAGCGCAGACGCCCACCACACCCCCACCGAGAAAAACCCTTCGCGCCAGCCGGCCAGCACAATGACCCACTGGCTCAAGATCAGGATCACCAGACCCGCCGGATAAATGGTGTGAATCCAGCGTTCCATCCGGTACAGTTCTTCGCGCGCTACCAGCGCCCGGCGCACAAACCCCAGGCACAGCATGAATACCGCCAGGATAAAAGCCAGACTGTAGAGGTCAAACGCCGGGCCGATCACGCCTTCCCAACCGTGCGCCGCCGGGGTGAATGGCAGTCCCGTCACCCCAATGACGGCGATCAGCGAGATAACTGAAACCGGGCGGTTTTGGGCCGAATACAAAAACAACACACTGCCCGTCAATAGTAAGGCACAGCCCCAGGCCAGGCTGGAATGAGCGCTCCCGCGCGCCACGCTGGCAACCGCCAGCCCGGCCAGAGCGATCACCCAATAGACTCTGGCATTTTGAGCCGGGTTAGCGGCCAGCCACATCGCGCTGCCGTACAGGGCGGCCAGGGCAGAAAAAAACAAGAAAACCGTTTGCCACTCTGCGGGAACAGCATCCACTGGCATACGTCCCAGTACGACCAGGCTCGATGCCGGGCCAACCAGCCGCACCAGGTTCCCCAACCCACGCCACGAATACACTTCTCGAATGAAGGGCAGGTTCAGCGGCAGCACCCCCAACCGCAGCCCCGCCGCTAACAGCATGATCACCGCCAGCCGCGAAGGGATGGGCGTAAACGCAAATTCAATGCCCCACGCGGCGCTCAAGAGCAGTGCCGCCATCACCAGCAGTGTACCCGTCACCCGCACCGCAAAGGAAATAATCATCGGCTGGCTCATCCAGCGCCCCACCCGCGTGCTGAACACCCCCACCAATTCCGCCAGATCAATCGCCGTCCACGTTAAAATCAGCGTCACCGGTCCACCCGCCAGAATTGCCAGCATCCCCAGCCCCGTGATCAGCAGACTAAAAATCCAGGTCAGCGGCCCGGCGTCGCTCTGCAAGCGCGCCGAATCGGTCAACAGCACGGCTACCAGCACTGCCGAAAGCGCAAAGGCATAGGGCCAGGATACCCTATCGAGGATGAAATCCAGCACCAGCGAAGACCGGTCAAACGGCTCCCACTGGTGGATGGTAACTTCGAGCGGAACCTGCCAGCGCAGCGCCAGCACCAGCCCTGCCGATGCCAGCGCCGCCAGCACTGCCCACAGCCAGGCATATCCGATACTGGGCCGGGTCTGCCGGAGAATGGCAATCCCCAGCGAAGAGAGGGTCAGCAGCAAAACCGGGATCAGGATCAGCAGGGCGGTCATCGGGCGAACATTTGCACAAGAACTTATAGAACCGGGGCGTGCGGCTGCCGTTTAAGATAACGCCCCAAACCGGGGCGGCCCAGCCACTGCTCGCGCTCCACAATCACCTGGCCCCGCAGCAGCACTCGTTCTGGGTAGCCTACCAGGTTCCAGCCTTCATACAGGTTGTAATCGGTACGGTGCTGCGCATGCGCCACGCCGTATTTTAACTGCTGGTTGGGGTCCCAAATGACGATATCTGCATCCGCGCCGGGCAAGAGCACCCCTTTGCGCGGGTACAGACCGAAGATCCTGGCCGGGTTGGTGCAGTTAAGCGCAACAAATTGGTTGGCCGTCAGCCGCCCGGCCCCCACCCCACAGCTCCACAGCACTGGCAGCCGGTCTCCTACGCCGGGCAAGCCGTTGGGGATGAGGGTGAAATTCTCAGCGCCCAACTCTTTCCCCGCGATCTGCACTGCCTGTCCTTCATACCAGATGGGTTTGCGCCCATCGAAGAAAAACGGACAGTGATCGGTAGCAACCACCTGGATCACGCCGTCTGCCAGCGCCTTCCACAGCCGGGCCTGGTCGGCTGGCGTGCGCACCGGCGGCGAACAGACCCATTTGGCCCCGTCTGGGCGCTGCAAATCTTCCACGCTGAAGAACAAATACTGTGGGCAGGTTTCGCCCATCACCTTCAAACCCTGCTCGCGGGCATATTGCAGCATATCGGCTTCGCCGCCGGCGTTCATATGCACCACGTACAGGGCCGCGCCGGCCTGCGCCGCCAGCGCAGCGCCGCGCAGCACAGCTTCCACCGCGCCCCAGGCTGGCCGGGTGCGGGCGTGCCATTCCGGGCTGGTATGGCCCGCCTTTAGAGCTTCTGCCACCAGCACCTCGATTACGTCGCCGTTCTCAGCGTGGAGCATGGTCAGGTAGCCGTTCTCCGCGGCCAGCCGCATGACCCGGAAGATGTCGCCATCCGACAGGCGCAGTCGGTTATTATAGGCCGTGAACACCTTCAACGTGGTGATTCCTTCCTTCACCAGCGCTGGGATCTCCGCCATCACCTGCTCGTTCAGGCGGCTGATATTCATATGGAAGCTAAAATCAACGGCGGCTTTAGAGTCGGCCTTCGCGTGCCAGGCGTCAATACTGGCCTTGAGCGAAGGAAAATCCTGAGGGACGAAGTCAATTACCGTAGTGGTGCCGCCAAACGCGGCGGCCTTATGGCCGGTGTAGTGGTCATCTGAAGAGACGGTGCCAAACATCGGCAGGTCAAAATGGGTATGCACGTCCACCCCGCCCGGCATGACCAGCCGCCCGGCGGCGTCAATCACCTCTACGTCCTCGCCCACCTTCAGGCCCTGTCCGATTGCCGCGATGGTTTCGCCATCAATCAGAATATCCGCCTGAAAAGTCTCCGCGGCGGTAATTAACGTCCCATTGCGGATGATGATCGCCATCTTCAGACCTCACCGGCTGTTGTTCATTTCTTCTTGCCCAATTCGCCTAACATCGCCAGCAGCAGAGGGTCTAAACCCACTTCGGGCAGGTCCGCGGCCTGGTACTGGCCCGATTGCAGCGCCCGCTCGCGCAGCGAGCGCCACAAGACATCTCTTTCCTCAGATTTCACCACCAGGTCGCGCACTGTTTGCGCCGAGCGCAGCAGTTCGCCGGTGGTGTAGAGGAAAGTGATCCGGCGCCAGCGCCCGGACAGGATAGGCCGGGGCAGGGTTTGCAGAGGGCCAAGCTGAATCTTGTAATATTCTTCATGCGCGCGCGGATGGTCGGGTTCGTTGCGCAGTAGTTGAGCGCGGGTGGTCAGTTCATGGCCGCGCACCTCGGCCAACGTTTCAATCCGCCAGCGGTGTTCTTCTCCAAACGCCTTGTCCTGATAAAACGCCAGATAATCTACGCTGATCACCTTAGGGGCGCTGCGCAGCGGCACGCGGTACCAGCCCAGCAGGCGGGCAATCTCCAGATCACGCGGAGAAGGCACCAGCGCCACCAGGATCAACGCAGAAGAAGCCGGGTACACGTCCATCACTCGCCTATCCTCTATTGGTAGCGACCGATCAGCCCCGCCCGCTCGTTAAACTCCGTAATCCTGGCATCAATCTCGTCCACCTGCTTCTGTACGTCCGTCCAATAGCACGGGTCATACCACTGTGCCTGGATTTCTTCGTAGGTGCGGCCCTGCTGTTCCACCCAGGTGTAGTACTTCAGGTTGTGGATGCGCTTGCGATCCTGATAGCTCAGTTCCAGCATGTGATCGGTCGTCACGCCATGCAGGTCGCGGGCGAAAACTTCGGCGGCGGCAAAATCATCAAAGATGCCGTACTGCTGGCGGTACTCGTCAATGCGCGTGCCATACAGTTCCATCGAGTCAGTCAGCACCGTCAGCATCACGTCGTTCGGCCCCATCTCGTAATAGCGGGCCGTCTTGATCGCTGAAAGCACATTCGCAATCCCCGAAAAGCCCAGCAGGTTCAGCCGCTCAATCGTTTCCTGGGGCACGCCCTTGCGCGCCAGGTAACGCTGACCAGCCGGTTCGTTGAACAGCCGCATGATGTTCACCACTGCCTGGTCGTCAATTGCCGTCACCACATCGGTATTTTTAATGTTGTGAATCCAGGGTACGTGTTTGTCGCCGATCCCCTCAATGCGGTGCGCCCCAAAGCCGTTTGCCAGCAGCGTAGGGCACTGCAGCGCCTCGCTCGCCGTAATCTTGCTCTCTGGGAATACCTGCTTGAGATAATCGCCGCAGGCAATTGTCCCTGCCGAGCCGGTCGTCAGGGCCACTCCCCGGTAGCGGTCTTTTGGCCCCAATTCCTTGCGCAGCACTTCTTCCATGGCATGGCCGGTCACGTCATAATGCCAGAGGTAATTCCCAAACTCTTCAAACTGGTTGAAGATCATCAGGTCTTCGCCAGAGCGGCGCAGTTCCCAACACTTATCGAAGATTTCTTTGACGTTTGATTCGCTCCCCGGCGTGGCGATCACCTCTCCAGCGATCTTGGATAGCCACTCGAACCGCTCGCGGCTCATCCCTTCGGGCAAGATAGCGATGGAATTACAGCCCAACAGCGCCGAGTCATACGCCCCGCCCCGGCAGTAGTTGCCGGTCGAAGGCCAGACGGCCTTCTGCGTGGTGGGGTCGAACTGTCCCGTCACCAGGCGCGGAACCAGACAGCCAAACGCTGCCCCAACCTTGTGTGCTCCGGTCGGAAACCACTTACCCACCAGGGCAATGATCCGCGCAGGCGTGCCCGTCAGGCTGGAAGGCAGTTCGATGTAATTGACCCCGTCAAACCCACCGCCAAAGGGCTTGGGTTCATTCTTCCAGGTGATCCGAAACAGATTCAGGGGCGAAAGGTCCCATAATCCCACGTGCTTCAATTCTTCCCAAATACGCGGTGGAACCAGGCCGGGGTTTTTCATCTGCGCAAAGGTTGGGATGATGATATTGCGCTCGCGCACGCGCTGGAGCGCGCGCTCCAACCGGTCGGGATAAACACTCAGGTCAATGGTTGTCATGCGAGATTAGCTCCTATGCGATTAGTTGGTGTGCGTCTTACCCACCACGTCTAATTCAGAATCCTGGGCGGCTTCATCTGGCCCCTGGCTGACCACGTACAGCGGGCGGCCCCGCACTTCATCGTACACGCGCCCCAGATATTCGCCCAAAATACCCAGCGAAATTAGCTGTACGCCCCCCAAAAACAGCACCGCCACCAGAGTCGAAGCCTGGCCTAAAAACTGTTCTCGGGTGATCGCTCGCATGATGATGACCACTGGGATCAACATAATGCTCACCGTCGCCGCGCTGAAGCCGATGTACGTTGCCAGTTGCAGTGGAAAATACGAAAACCCGGTGATGGCGTTGATCGCCAGTCTCAACATTTTCTTAAACGGGTATTTGGTTGATCCGGCAAAGCGCGCCGCCCGTTTATACGGGATACCTACCTGTTTGAACCCCACCCAGGCCGACATTCCCCGCAAGAAGCGGTGGCGTTCGCGCATGCGGTTCATCACATCCACTACTTTGCGATCCATCAGCCGGAAGTCGCCGGTATCCATCGGGATTTTCACGTCGGTAATGCGGTAGATCAGGCGGTAGAAAAAGGCGGCAGTCGCCAGTTTAAACCAGGATTCGCCCTCGCGCTCAGCGCGCACTGCATAGACCACTTCGTACCCCTCGCGCCATTTTTTAATCATATCGAGGATCACTTCGGGCGGGTCTTGCAGGTCCGAATCGATGATGACGACCGCCGCCCCGCGCGAATAATCCAGCCCGGCCGTCACCGCAATCTGATGACCAAAATTGCGGGCAAAGATCACCGGGCGCACCCGCTCATCTTCCGCCGCCAGCCTGCGGATGATCTCCGTCGAGCCATCCTGACAGCCATCATCCACCAGAATCAATTCCCACGATTCGCCGGTCGAATCCATTGCTGCGGCAACGCGGCGATAAAACTCAGGCAGGACTTCCGCCTCATTATAGACCGGCGCAACAACCGAAAAGGTAGGCCTCATCAACTTCGTTCTCCTACGCCGTCTTGTTTTCTTTCCGCCCCAGACGAAAAGCGAAAGACGGTTCCAATCAATCTTACTCTGAACCGGAAAAGTGCGCCAGATGTTCTTTTAAGGCCCGCAGGGTCGGTTCGATCACCGGAGCCGCCTGCACCGCCATCATCGCAGCGCGTACATCCTTTAACCCAGAGCCGGTGTTCAAGACGATCACGCGGTCATCTGCGTCAACTGCGCCTGTTTCCAGCGCGCGCAGCAGCCCGGCATAGGCCGCCGCCCCCGCGGGTTCGGCAAATATTCCCGCTTGGCCTAAATGAGCGATGGCCGCCACAATTTCTCGGTCCGTCACCACCACGCACTCGCCCCCGGTTTGCCGCACCGCGCGCACGGCACGCACGCCATCACGCGGCAGATCCACCGATATGCTATCCGCGATGGTTTGGGCATTCACCGGGCGGATTTCTTCCTTTCCGGCGCGCCAGGCGTTGGCGACCGCCGCCGACCCCTCGGCCTGCACAGCCAACAGGCGCGGCATCTGCTCCAGCCAGCCCAGCGCCATTAAATCCTTCAATCCCTTGTGCATCCCCGCCAGGATATTGCCATCTCCCACCGGCACGAAAATCACCGGCGGGCGCGCCGCCGGCGCTAACCGGTGCAGCACCATCTCCCAAATTTCAAAGGCGGTTGTCTTTTTTCCTTCCAGCGTAAAGGCGTTATAGCCCGTATTGCGGCAGTACCAGCCAAACGCCTGAGCCGCTTCCACCGCCAGGTCAAAAGCCTGGTCATAATTCCCATCCACCAGAATCACCTGGGCGCCAAAGATCAGCAGTTGGGCCACTTTGGCCGGCGGGGCGTTCTTCGGGGCGAAAATGACCGCTTTCTGCCCCACCGCCGCCGCCATGCCCGCCAGAGCCGCCCCAGCGTTGCCGGTGGAGGCCGCCACCACTACTTCCGCGCCGATTTCGCGCGCACGCGCCACCACCACCGCGCTGGCCCGGTCTTTTAACGAGCCGGTCGGGTTGCGGCTCTCATCTTTCACCCACAGCCAGTGGATTCCCGTCTGCCGGGCCAGCGCCGGAGGGCGGTAAACCGGCGTCCACCCGGCGGCGCGCAGCGGCGTTCCCTCTGCGCCGGGGTCGCCCACCGGTAACAGCGGCAGGTAGCGCCACAGCGATTCTTCAACGCTGGCAAAAATGTTCTCCGGCCGGTAGCGCCGGGCAATCCATGCGTAATCCAGAACCACATCCAGGTTCCCGCCGTCTTTAGGACAAACGTATCCAACCTCTGCCGGGCCATACTCTGACCCACACAAAGAGCATTTGGTTCCAAGCCAGTGATCTACCATAGGCCCTCACCCGTTAATTACAGCCCGCGCGCGCCGCGGATATACGGCAGACCCAGCGCAGCCGGCGCACCCAGCCGCTTGCGAACGGCCTCGCGCGAGCCAATCACCAGCACAATGATCGTGAAGGCGTAAGGCAGCATCTGCAAAAAGAACCCCCAGTACGGGTTGTAGTAAAACGGGTTGGCATACCCAAACAGCGTCATCGGCCCCTGGATGTCCAACACCAGGCGGCGCAGTGCGCCAAATGCATACGAGCCAAACGCCGCCCGCAGCGGGTCCCACTGGGCAAAGATCACCAGGCCAATTGCAATCCACCCCTGCCCGGCAGTGGTCAATTCGCTGAACCACCCAGGCGAAACCGCCAGGCTGATGGTTGCCCCTGCCAGCCCCGCCAGCAGACCGCCCACAAACACGTACAAATAGCGCAGCCGGTAAACGTTCACCCCTAAGGTATCAGCCGCCGCCGGATATTCGCCCACCGCGCGCAGGTGCAAACCCGGGCGCGTGTGATTAATGTAGTACCACACCAGCGGGAACAAGACATAGCCAATGTAAACCAGAAGCTTCTGGTTGGTAAAAAACACCGGTCCGATAATCGGGATCAGGTTAAGCAGTGGAATATCATATGAGGTCATCAAAGAGACCGTCCCGGCCTTGCTCAACCCCTCACCCAGCACCAGGCTGACGCCCACGGCCAGAAAATTCAACGAAAGCCCGCTGACCACCTGATCGGCCTGGAGTTGAATGGTGATAAACGCATGAATCTGGCTGATCAGACCGGCGGCCAGCATCGCCACCAATATTCCCAGCCAGGGGTTGCCGGTGCGCACCGCTATGCTGAAGGCACTCATCGCACCAAACAGCATCATCCCTTCCACGCCCAGGTTCAAGACCCCGGCCCGCTCCGCTAAAATCTCCCCAAGCGTGGCAAACAACAGCACGGTTCCGGTCGCTACGCCTGCTTGTAAAACAATGATCAGATCCATGCTCTATTTCTCCTCCCCGCGCCTGACCAGGGTAATGCGATAGCGCATAAAGAAATCGCTGGCGATCAGGCAGACCAGGATAATTCCCTGGATCATCTTGGGAACGCCGGAGGGCTGAATCTCTCGCCCGGCCAGGATAAGAGCCCCAAACAGGATTGACACAAAGATTACCGCAAAGGGGTTGAGCTTCGCCAGCCAGGCAACGATAATCCCCGTGAAGCCATAACCCGGCGAAATCGCGCCTTGTAGCCGGTGAACCACTCCGCTGATCTCCGACATGCCCGCCAGCCCGGCAATTGCGCCTGAAAGCATCATCACCAGGATGATATTGCGCCCGGTTGAGATGCCCGCGTAGCGCGCCGCATTCGGATTATCGCCCAGCAGGCGGATTTCATACCCCCATTGACTGCGGTACAGGATCAACCACACCACCACCGCCACCAGCAGGGCCAGCACCAGGCCAAAATGGGTGGTTAACCCCCGGAAAATCGGGAACTGCGCCGAAAAATCGGTTAACCGCGGCAGCCAGGCGTTTTGCGGGAAAATGCGCGACATCTGGAACCCACCCTCCGTCCAGACGGCAAAAATGAAAAAGTTATTCCAGGCCACCGCGATGTAGTTCAGCATCAGGGTCGAGATAATTTCATTGACGTTGAACTTGGCCTTCAGATAGCCTGGGATAAACCCCCACAGCGCCCCGCATGCCATCCCAAAAACGATCATGGTGATGATAAACAGCCAGCGCGGCGCTTCTGCCGGCAGAATCGGGATCAGCACCACGGCGCTGGCCCCAAACGCCCCGATAAAAAACTGTCCTTCCGCCCCAATGTTCCACAAGCGCATGCGGAACGCCAGCGAGCAGGCCAGGCCCACCAACATCAGCGGGATGGCCTTTACCATCGTATCCGAAAATACCCCCAGGCTCCCAAAAGAAGCGCGGGCGATATGCGCATAAGAACGCCAGGGGTCGCCGCCGGCAATGGCAATCACTCCCGCGCCGATTAACAGCGCCACCAACACCGACAGGGCCGACAGCATCAGCACGTACCAGCGTGGCACTTCTTTCAGGCGCGGCTCTACCCGCACCCGATAGGGGAACAGGCGCGCCAGCCGGCCAGGGCGAGAGCGAACAATCTCAGCCATGGGAGACCTCCTGATCTCGCGCGTGAGCATCCGCGGTCTGGTGTACGCCGGTCATCAGCAGCCCGATTTTCTCCAGGTCCCCATCAGTCACTTCGCCCATAATTTCCCCTTCGTAAATGACGTAAATCCGGTCGCTGAGGGCCAACAGCTCTTCCAATTCTTCTGAAATCAACAGAATCGCGGCCCCGGCTTCGCGTTGGGCCAGCAACAGCTTGTGAACGCCTTCGATTGCGCCTACGTCCAGGCCGCGCGTGGGCTGCATGGCAATCATCAAAGAAGGTTTGCTGGAAATTTCCCTCGCCAGAATAACGCGCTGCAAATTCCCACCCGACAGCAGCCGCACTGGGGTGTGAATGGAAGGGACCAGAATATCATACGCTTCTTTAAGATCGCTGGCGTATTTTTCGGCGGCTGCACTGCTCATCAACCAACCGCGCGCAATGGGCGCCTGGTTGTAATTTTTCATAATCACGTTATCGGTCACACTCAGGTTCGGCGCAGTTCCTACATGGGTGCGGTCTTCGGGAACGTGCGCCACGCCGTGGCGGATGCCATTGCGCGCCGGCTGGTTCGCCAGGTTTTCGCCTTCCACGTAGATGCTCCCCTGTTTGATCTTGCGCAGCCCGGTGATAGCCTCGGCCAGTTCGCGCTGACCATTACCGGCCACTCCCGCCAGCCCAACAATCTCTCCCCGGCGGACGTACAGACTCACCCCGCGCAGCGCCGGCAGGCCCTTATCATTTTCAGCGTGAACGTTCTCCACCGCCAAAACCACCTCACCCGGTTGGGCGGGCTTTTTATCCAGGGTAAAGACCACGTCTCGCCCAACCATCAGGCGGGCCAGGTCGGTTTTGGTCATATTTTTCATCGGCGCGCCCGCGGCCGTCACCCGGCCGCGCCGCAGCACCGTCACCCGGTCCGCAATCTCGGCGACTTCGTTAAGCTTATGGCTGATAAAGATGATAGACTTGCCGTCTGCCACCATCCGCCGCAGAGTTTCAAACAAGACCGTAATCTCAGAAGGCGCCAGCACCGCTGTTGGCTCATCCATAATCAAAATCTGCGCGCCGCGGTAGAGCATCTTTAAAATCTCCACCCGCTGCTGCTCGCCCACCGAAAGCTGCCACACCTTGGCGCGCGGGTCCACCTGCAAGCCAAAACGTTCCCCCAGGCTGGCAATCACTTTATCATAGCGGTCCAGGTTCAGGAAAAAGCGCGGCTGGTTTAGCCCCAGCAGGATATTCTCCGTCACCGTCTGCGAAGGAACCAGCATAAAGTGCTGGTGGATCATGCCAATGCCGCATTCAATCGCATCCCGCGGCGACGAAAACGTCACCGGGCGCCCATTCACCTCAATCACGCCCTTATCCGGCTGATATAACCCCGCCAGGATGTTCATCAACGTACTTTTCCCGGCGCCGTTTTCTCCTAACAAAGCGTGAATTTCCCCTTTGCACAGTTCGAAATCCACTGAATCGTTGGCGATCACGCCTGGGAATCGCTTGACGATCCCGCGCATGCTGACGACGACCTCTTGGTCTTGCTGCCCAGACGGTTTTTCCATCGCACCTCGTTCTCTTCCCTTAAACAAACTTGTGGTTTCGCAGGCATTGAGCCGCCTGCGAAACCACGTCTAACTTTTACCGGTGATTACTGCGGAAGTTCGGCGGTAATACCCTCAGCCCACCACTTCATGCAGTACTTGCACTGCAGCCCTTCGGCGCCCGGAGGGAACTGGTCGAGGTCGGCCTGTTCCATCTTCTCGCCTTCTGGAACCACGATGTTGCCCTTGTTATCCTTGATCGGGCCGGCAAACACGTCAAAGCGGTTGAATTCGCCCTTCAGCATCTTATCCAGCAAATCGCGGACTTCCTGGATCACCGCCGGGTCGAGGTCCTGCATGCCTTTGGTCAGGCTCTGGCCCTCCATAAAGCCGTACAGGCCCAGGCCGCCGCTGTCAGCGTCAAAATAATCCCATCCAACTTTGTACGTCTTGTCAATCAGGCCCTGAGTGATCCGAGTGTAAACGGGTCCCCAGTTCCAATAGGGGGCAGTCAGGCAGCCCGCGGCCTTGCACGAGCCAACCCAGTCATACGTCACGCCCCACTTCCCTTTTTCGGTCGCCACATCCGCAACCGCCGGGGTATCGGCTCCGGTAAAGACCACCTGCGCACCGGCGTCAAACAGCGATGCCGCCGCCTCGCGCTCAATCACGGGGTCGTGCCAGGTGTTGATCCAACGCACGTCCATGGTGCATTCGGGGCAGGTCTTCTTCATCCCCAGGGCAATGGCGTTACCCAGGCGCAGTTCTTCAGGAATGGGGAAGGTCGCCATGTAACCCAGTTTGGGGTTGCCGTCTTTCTTCGCACGCGCCCCGGCGATCATCCCGGCCAGGTACTTCATGTCTTCCATCGCGCCGAACAGATTGCCAAAGTTCTTGCCGTTGGATTTATAGCCACTGATGTGAATGTAGTACACATCCGGGAATTCGCCAGCGACGGTTTCCATCGCGTCCATAAAGCCAAACGACGTGCCGAAGATCAGGTTAAAGCCCTTGCGCGACAGCGCCCGGAACACCTGCTCGGAATCCGCGCCTTCTGGTACGTTTTCAATATAGGCCGTGTGGACGTTAGGGACATTCTTCTGGACGTATTCCAACCCTTCGTAATGAGCCTGTGACCAACCGCCGTCGTCGTGCGGGCCAATCAGCACCATGGCGACGTTAAACTTGCCTTCCTGCACATCTGGGATCTGAAAGCTGCCGGTGGAACCCGTATCGGCAGGGGGCTGCGTCGGTTCAGCCGCTTTCGTCGGCTCCGCGGTCGGGGCGGGAGTCGTGGGCGTGGCGCAGGCACCCAATACAAAAGCTAAAATCGCCAACAGAGAAACCAACTTGAGTTTCATGCGCATCTCCTCCTGAGCTTGTTTCGTGGGTACAGATATTCAGCGTAGCGTAGGTAGTTCTCAACGCGAACTCTACAGTCATTCTGTTCTGCAGGCTCACCTCCTTCCCAAACCGCAACCTCTTACTCAGGCAGTTCGACGAAAGCTTTAACGTTTAACAAAGAATCTTACAATAGGAAAAATGTCACGTCTGTATTTTACACTTAAAACGCGATTTGGAAAGGAATTCATCTGTTCCTTGAAGTCTGGCCTTCACGCAACAGGAATCAGGCAGACGCGCAGTAAGCGCGAAGTCCCCTCCATCCTTACCCGCCCGAATCAACTCACCTGATGAGTAGTATTTCAAATGGTGGGGGGTGCCTGCGTCCACACCCCCCACCATTCAGCAAACAACTGCTCCAAGGCCAAACCCAGGGTGGCCGAGAGTGCTACATCGTTAACGCCATCACCGCTTTCTGGACGTGCAGACGGTTCTCCGCCTCGTCATACACCACCGAATTGGGACCGTCAATCACGGCATCGGTGACCTCGATATTGCGGTCGGCGGGCAGTGGGTGCATGTAAATCGCATCGGGCTTCGCCAGGGCCATGCGGCGCTCGTCAGTGATCCAATCTTTATATCGATCAATGATCCGGGCGCTCTCAGCCTGATCCTCTGTGAACACCAGCGGCCCCCACGACTTAGGATAGACAATATCGGCGTCTTTAAAGGCCTCATCCATATCCTCGACTACGTCAAAGCCAACGCCGTACTTGCGCGCCTGCTCACGGGCCATATCCATGATTTCCGGCATCAGTTTAAACTCTGGCGGGTGCGCCAGCACCACATCCATGCCAAACCGCGGCATTTGCAGCACCAGGCTTTGCGGCACAGAAATTGGCTTCTGGTAAGAAGCGGCATACGCCCACGAGACCACCATCTTCTTACGGCGCAGGTCGCGGCCTTTCTTCTCGATAATGGTCATCAGATCCGCCAGACATTGGAAGGGGTGATACACGTCATCCTGCATTGAGAGCACCGGCACGCGCGAATGTTTGGCAACCTCGTTGATGTAAACGTTGCCCATCTTCCAATCGCAGTGACGGATGGCAATGCCGTCATAGTAGCGTCCCAAAATTTCACCAATCTCTTTGGCCGTGTCGCCGTGCGCAATCTGCGTGGTGCGCGATTCAATAAAAGCCGCGTGCCCACCCAACTGCGCCATGCCGGCCTCAAACGAGGCCCGTGTGCGCGTACTGCTGAAGAAAAACAGCAGTGCCAGGGTTTTATCGCGCAGGTAAGCGTGCGGCTCGTTCAGCGCCCGCTTGCGCTTCAGGTCAAAGGCCACGTCGAGGACGGTTTCAACTTCCTCCTTGCTGAAATCCAGGTCCCCAATGAAGTCTCGTCCGTGCAGATAGGTTTGCATGATTTGCTCCTGAGCAAATAGGATTGGAATTGAATAACGAACATCTGGGGCAGAACGCAGTTCTCCCCAAACGATGTCTACCACACAGTCACGGCTCCGGGCAGCCGAACTCACCCGGCACGCCGCCCGCCTGTTCCGGCAGAGCGCGCCACAGGCGGCAGAGGGGCGGGCGGGCCGCCTCAGACCGGGCGGCCTCGAAAGCCAACGCCTCAGCCTGCTCCCACAACCCGGCGCGGGCATGACCGGCCACAAAAGGCAGTAGTTCCACCGCCGCGGCCGGGCGCAGACCGCGCGCCTGGGCCTGCTCCCACAGGCTCACGACCGCCGGCCAATCCTGCCGCTGTACCGCCAGTTCGGCCTTCTGGAAGAAATAGCACCAGCCGCGCTCCGGTTCTGGCCCCAACACCGCCGGCGGAGCCGCGTTGCCGCCAGTCACCCAATCTAGATTAGAGAGCGGCATCACCCGCTGTAACCGCTCCGTCAACCCCGGCCAATCGGCGTCCTCCGGCCCCAAGAGTTTCAGGCAGGCGGGCGGCTGGTAATCGAGAACCAGCACCTGACCAGTCGAGCCGCGAAAAAACGTCCCGCGCTGCTCATGTTCCACCGGCAGGCCTGCTTCCAACCCCGGCAGGCCAGGGTGTTCTTCGTCTAACCGCAGTGCCAGGTCAAAGTAACGGTAAGGGATCTCCAGCGAGCGCAGGTCGGGGGAATAAGTCCAGTTCAATACGGCGGTCAGGTCGTTATCGCTGTAGCGGTTGAGGGGAATGGAGTCAAACAACAGCAGGGTTCCCGGTCGCAGGCCCGGCGCGCGCCACGCAAGCTGCCATGTGAAAGATTGCAGCTTCTTCCACTCTTCCCGGTAAACGTCCCCGTTCTGAAAGTGCAGGCCAATCGCCAGGCTCACCAACCCCGCCGCCACGATCAGGCGGTAGCGCCGCGTGACCAGCATCACCAACAGCCCGGCCGCCACCAGGCTGGCCCCCGGCATCAACGCCAGAGTGGGCCGATCCCAGGGAAATTCCAGCGTCACCGGAATGCCCATCAGCCAGAACGGCGCTCCGCCACCCAATATCGCCAGCAGTCCCAAGCCCACGGCCTGTTCGCCCCAGGCTGTTTCGGCTTCATCCGCAGCGCGCCCCTGCCGCCCCAAAAACCAGAGCAGCCCACCAAAAGATGCGCCCACCAGCGCCAGGGCTGCCAGCCGCATCACCCGCCCGGCGGGGAGCGCCAGCACCTGCCCCCAGGCTCCGGGCAGGGCCACATACAGGCCATTCAACACGCGCTCGCCCAGTACCGCCAGCCCTTGCAGTGGATGCGCCGCAAACTCATCCAACAAATCGGGCCCATAAGTAGGGAACTGGAACACAAACACCCGCCAGAACAAGAACCCTGCCGTCACCAGCGCCGCTGGCAGCCAACCCTTCACGAACGAGCGCCAGCGGTCCGCGCCTCGCAGACCCAGGCGCGTCGCGGCGGCCCACAACAGCACCGGACGCAGGATTTCGAGGCCCACGAAGTATTCCAGCCAAAACATCCCCGCCGCCCCACCCGCCGCCAAAAGCACCGGAAGCCACCAACGCCCCGGAGCCGCGCTGAGCGTTAGCAGTGACCCCGCCAGCGAAACCAGGAACAGGTCCAAAACGGCAAAATGCAGGATAAACTCAACGGCTATTGGATTCTGCCGGAAGCCAGGGTACACGGCCATCAACACCGCCGCCAGCACCGCTCCGGCGCGGCGCTCCGGCCAGACCCGCAGCAGTACCCACCACCACAGCCAACTGCTGACCCAGCGCAACGCCAGCAAAAACAGGTGGTAGGGTAGGGCCGTCTCGCCCAAGAGAGCGGTGCTGACGGCATAAAACCCGCCCGAAAGCGGGCGGTCTATGGCCGCAAAAATCCCCGGTCCACTTGGCCCCAATACGTGGTAATACCAGAGATAGGCCCAGTCATTGCCAAACAGCCCCAGCCAGGGAACCCACAATCCGTAGGCCAGCACTGTTGCGCCCAGCAGTGCCAGCGGAACAGCCAGCGCGCCCGGTTTAACGCGGCGGGCCACAGCAGAACGCACCCTTCCCAGCGGCAGCGACAGGCTCATCATTGCCAGGCCAGATTACGGCGCGGGGAGTAAGGACGGCAGCAGGGCGTAGAACTCGGCGGCCTTCACCACGTCTGCCAGTGTCACGCATTCGTGAACGGTATGGGCTGTCTTCTCATCGCCGGGACCAAACCCAATGCTCGGTATTCCGGCTTTGCCAGCCCAGTAAATGCCATTGGTACTGAAATCCCACTTGCCGCTGGGGGCTTCGGGCAGTCCCATCAGGCGGCGGACCGCCTGCCCGGCCTGCACCAGCGGGTGATCTTCTTCCAACGCCCACGCCGGGAAATATTTATCCACCGGAAACACAAAGCCGGTATAGGATGGCTCATCATAAAACAGCTCTTCCACCACAATCGAGCCGCGCTGTTCCGCCGGGATAAGCGCCTGCACTTGCGCGATGGCTTGCTCTTTGCTTTCGCCAAACGTCAGGCGGCGGTCAATGAAGATCACAGCCTCATCTGGCACGGCGTTGATGCTGGGAGTGCGCACCTTCATATCGCTCACGGTGATCTTGCCATGCCCCAAGAAGGGATGGTCGCCCAACTGTGGCTCCAGATCGCGGATTCCGGCAATGACCGGCAGCAGCTTATAGATGGCATTATCTCCCAGGTGGTTACTGGCGGCATGGGCACTGCGCCCTTTGGCCGTCACCTTTAATTCCACCCGCCCTTTATGGCCCCGATAAACCTGCATGCGGGTTGGTTCGCCGATCACTACAAAATCGGGCCGGACGGCCGGGTCTACTTCCACAAAGGTATTGGGAGCGATGCCGTCGCACCACTCTTCCATATTGCCAAAGTAATAAGCCGTCCAGCCATCCAGCAGACCCAGGTCGCGGGCAATCGCCAGGCCGTAGATCATGCCGGGGGTACTGCCTTTCTCATCGCACGCGCCCCGCGCATACAGCACGCCGTCTTCCACCTTACCCTTAAAGGGGTCCCAGCCCCAGGCCGCCGGGTCGCCCACGCCGACCGTATCGATATGTGAATCGTAAACCAGCACGCGCCCGCCAGAACCGATCCGTCCCAAAATGTTGCCCATGCGGTCAAAGCGCACCTCATCAAACCCCAGCGCCCGCATTTCTGCGGCGATGCGCTCGCCCACCGGTCCAATCTGCGAATCCATGCTGGGGATGGCGCAAATTTCGCGCAGAAAGGTCGTAATCGCAGCCGATGCTTCCTGCACCCGCCGCTGAACTTCATTGACTGTATGTGTGGCTTCCATTGCTCCTCTTATCCATGCTCCCCCACCCGCCGGACTACCCGAAAACGAAAATAGCCGGGCAGGAAGTAGCTTAAGGAATAATCAATCACCCGCTCCTCATCGGTATAGAGCCGGGCGCTGAACATTAACAACACGTCCCCTCGCTGAATCTGGAGCGCCCGAGCGATTTCACCGGGGGCCGCCACCGCGCGAATTTCCGCCTCAGAGCGCACCAGACGGGGCGAGCCGCGCTGCAAGAGCAGATCCAGCACCGAGCCGGTAAACCCTTGTTCCACGTCCGCCGGAGCCAGCACATCCGAAGGCAGCACATCCACCAGGTAAGCCACCGGACGGTTCTCTGCCAGGATGACCCGCGCCACCCGTACCAGAGGATGGCCGAGAGGAACTTGTAACTCCTGGCTGTGAAGTTCTCCGGCCTGGATCTCGCTAATCTCGTGATCGCCCATCGAGACATCCAGCCCGATCTTTTGCGCCAGGGTCTCAATGCTTTCCAGCACCTCCAGGCCGGTGTCAATCACACGGGTCGGCCCAACCACAAACGTCCCCAACCCCTGCCGCCGCCGGATCTTGCCCTGACCCTCAAACGCGCGCATGGCTTCGCGCAGCGTGGCCCGCGAAACCCCCAACTGACGCGCCAGCTCTGGCTCCGCCGGCAGCCGTCCCCCTGCCGGGGTCGTGGCGATCAGGGTCGCCAGTTCTGCCTGTAACCGCTGATAGGGGTGCGGCAGTTTGTCTTTCGCCATCATTTGTTTCTCCATCTAATCAGGCCCCCCTTTATCATCTAATCAAACACCGGTAATATTTTGAAAGCACTCACGTCTACCAGTCCCAAATCTGAAATGCGCAGTTCCGGGATGACCACCAGGCCCAGCAGGCTCAACTGCATATTCGGGTTATTCAGGTCGCACCCACACGCGCGGAACCCTTCCAGTACCGTCTCAGCTTTCTGAGCCACCACCTGTGCCCGTTCATTCGAGATCAACCCGCCCACCGGCAGTTCTACCAGGCCGATCACCCTACCCTCTCGCACCACCACCTGCCCGCCGCCGCAGGCCGCCAGGCGGTTGGCCGCCGCCGCCATGCTGGCTTCATCAGTTCCCACTACAATCATGTGATGGCTGTCGTGGGCCACAGTAGAGGCCACCGCGCACGGCGCTTTAAATCCAAAGCCGTGCACCAGCCCCACGCGCACCACGCCTGTCCCCCGGTGACGCTCTACCAGCGCCACTTTCGCCAGGTCCCACTCCAGGTCTGGATGAACTTCGCCATTCTCTACATCTAGCTGAATGTGAAGATGCCGCGTGGGGGCCTGGTTTTCGATCACCCCAATCACATTGGCCGTCACCCGCCCATTGGGGGCCGGCAGGCGGAAATCCACCGCTTCCAGGGGCTGCGCCAGGCGAACAGAACGCAGCGCCCATTCGGGGTAGCGCACCCCTGGCAGGTCTACCAGCAGTTGGCCGCTCTCCGCGATCACCTGGCCTTTCGCAATCACCATGTCAGCGCGGAAGTTTACCAGATCAGAAGTGATGACGATGTCGGCGCTGCGGCCAGGGGCAATCATGCCCATCTCGCGGCTCAGGCCAAAATGCTCAGCCGTGTTAATCGTCGCCATCTGAATGGCCGTCATCGGCGCCACGCCCTGCGCAATGGCATGGCGCACCACCCGGTCCATATGCCCTTCCTGCACCAGCGTGGCTGAGTGCGAATCATCGGTGCAGAGCAAAAAGTGGCGCCCGTCTATGCCTCGTTCCGTCACTGCGCGCGTCTGTTGAGCCACATCATGCCAGGCCGAGCCAAAGCGCATCATCACGCGCATCCCCTGGCGCGCCCGCGCCACTGCGTCTTCCAGGCGCGTGCCTTCATGATCGTCCGCCGGCCCCCCCGCCGCGTAGCCGTGAAAGGCCCTCCCCAGGTCTGGCGCGGGATAATGCCCGCCGATCACCCGCCCGGCGGCGCGGGCGATCGCCATCTCAGCATGGTACTTTTCTTCATTGTTAAAAACGCCGGGGTAGCTCATCATCTCACCCAGGCCGATGATGCCGGGCCAATTCATCGCTTCAGCCACTTCCTCCGGGCCGATCACCGCGCCAGAAGTTTCCAGTCCGGGCGCAGAAGGCACGCACGAAGGCATCTGCACCCACACATGGATCGGCTGCTGCATGGCCTCATCGTGCATCAGGCGCACGCCCGGCAGGCCAAACACATTGGCAATCTCGTGCGGGTCAATAAACATCCCGGTTGTGCCGTGCGGGGCCACCGCCCGCACGAACTCCGTCACCGTTAACATCCCCGATTCAACGTGCATATGCGCGTCTAACAGCCCCGGAGAGAGATAGCGCCCGGCGGCATCCATCACGCGCGTTTCAGCGCCGATCGTATGCGCCGCGTCTGGGCCAACGTAGGCCACGCGCCCATTCACCACCGCCACGTCCGTGCCGGGTACAAACTCGCCCGACTGCACGCATACCCATACCCCGCCGCGGATCACCAGGTCAGCCGGCCTTCTCCCCATCGCGCAGTCTACCAGGGCGCGCGCGTCATATGCCTGAATCGCTTGTGGTGACATCTCCCTCTCGCTTTCCTTATTCCGACTTCCTTACCCGCTCCGAATTAAACCTCAACAGCCTAACCCAATCGATCCGCCCGCCTTCACAAAACTCATCTGTAAATTGACGGGTGAAATTTGTGATGATCCTTGCATATTCCTGATCAAACTCTTCGTTCCGCTCTTTTGCCTGATGTCCTAGCGGTTCAATAATATCAATGTAAAGATTAGGGTTTCCAGAAATAAATTCCCAAAACTCTTGCCCGGCATACTTAAAATAATCCCCTTTATCGGGAGAGAGTTCTTTGCCATAACAACATCCATTTACACAAAAGGATACCGCTCCAGGATTGTTCGTCCGATATATCTTCTGTGCCTTTTTGAATTGTTCCACCATCTTGGTAATTTGCCCGCTGTTTCCCCAATTCGGCCCCGATTTTATCGTCACAAAATACTTAATCCCGTCTCTTGTAAACTCTAAATCAATGCCTTCTGTTGAAGATTTTTCACCACCATACACTTTCTTGCAAACAAAAATTGCTAACTGCTCCAAGAACTCTCCAAACAAACTCTCTTCTTGAGAAGATAGATACGCATCCAGCAAAACCTTCACAAGATCGTGGGGGATAAGAATGTATTTCGCCTTAAACAGGTAGGGGTTTTTTCTCCTCAAAATCTCCTTAAGTCTTAATTTCATCAAACTTTGCAGGCGTTTTTGATGGAATTTCCCTATATTGGCTTCCACAAACTGCGTCACGTCACTCAGATCTAAAGACATCGTATTGTTCTCCTCGTTCAAATAGACTGAGTTGCGGGCTCATTTTCGATTGAGCAAGTTTGTAGTATTCCGCTAAGATTTCTATTCCAATTCCATTTCTCCCCATCATCTGGGCTACTTTAACCGTCGTTCCTGACCCCATGAATGGGTCTAATACGCTGTCGCCGGGTTTCGTGAATAGTTTGATAAACCATTCGGGTAGAGCCTCGGGGAATACTGCGCTGTGGTTCCGATTACGCGTTTCAGTCGCCATATGTAGGACGTTCGTCGGATAGACTTTTTCTCTTCCTACCCAATTGGCGATACGCTTTCCAAAACCACTACCCACTTTTGAATCATCTCGCTTCTTATCCGTCTCGCTCAGGTTTCTCAGCCGCTTATCCGCCCACTCTCCCATTGGGACCATGACTTCTTCTTGAAACATCTGGAACTTTTTCGTTTTATTAAACTGTAGTAGCCTTTCCCACGCATCCCGAAAACGATTCGGCCACTTGCCCGGATAGCAATTCTTCTTATGCCAGATAAACTCTTCGGTCCACAGCCACCCCTGCTTACGCATCTCTAAAATCAATTCAATAACGTAGGTATGCCGCTCGCCATCCACCACCTTCTCTTTAATGTTAAGTACAAACGTACCGGTTGGCTTTAAAACGCGGAGTAGTTCCTTTGTGATCGGTAAAAACCACTGGACATAATCATCTGGATGAATTCCACCATACGTGTGTTTTCGGCTATCCGCGTACGGCGGAGAAGTAAAAATCAAATCAATACTGTTATCTTCCAACGAAGGCAGTATCTCTCGACAATCGCCCAGGAAAATCTTTGCGGTTGACATTACTCACCTTCTAGCAAACGCTTTGCGGCGGCGTTATGGTCTTGGATCAGCTTTTCCAGGTTAATTGTCCTTAAAACCCCGTCTTTTACAATCTCTCGTCCATGAACAAAGCTGTAATCCACCCGCGCGGGAGCGCAGAACAGCGCTGCTGCCACCGGGTCGTGCAGCGCGCCGGCGTATTCCAGGCGGTTCAGGTTAATGGCAATAAAATCGGCGCATTTACCGGCTTCCAGCGAGCCAATATCCGTCCGCCCCAGCACCGCCGCCCCGCCGCGCGTTGCCAACTCCAGCGCCTGGCGCGCCGTCATCAGGCGCGGGTCGCTGCCGCCGGGCGTAATCTGTTCCGAAAGCGAAGCGCCCTCCATCCCGGCGCGCAGGCGAGCCAGCAGCATGGCCTGGCGGGCTTCAGCCAGCAGATGTGAGCTGTCATTGCTGGCCGATCCATCCACCCCCAGCCCCACCTTCACCCCGGCCCGCAGGTATTCGCGCACCGGCGCAATCCCCGAAGCCAGACGCATGTTCGAAGAGGGGCAGTGGGCCACACCGCAGCCGTGATGAGCAAAAACCTGCACTTCATCGGGGCTGGCATAGACCGCGTGCGCAAACCAAACGTCTCGGCCCACCCATTCCACCTGCTGCATGTACGCTACCGGGCGGTAGCCAAACTTTTGCAAGCAAAACACCTCTTCGTCCTGCGTCTCGGCCAGATGGGTGTGCAGCTGCACCCCATAGCGGCGGGCCAGCCTGGCGCTCTCACGCATCAGGTCGCCCGTCACACTGAAGGGCGAGCAGGGGGCCAGGGCCACACGGATCATCGCGCCGGGAGCAGGGTCGTGATACTGCTCGATCAGGCGCGCTGAATCGGCCAGGATGTGATCTTCATCATCCACCACTGCATCCGGCGGTAGTCCGCCCCGGCTCTCCCCCAGGCTCATCGAGCCGCGCGAAGCGTGCAGACGCACGCCCACCTGGCGCGCCGCCTCAATTTCATCGTCTAAACGTGATCCGTTGGGAAACAAATACAGGTGATCCGCCGCCGTCGTACAACCCGACAGCGCCAGTTCAGCCAGCGCCGTCTGTGTGGAGATAAAAATATCCTCCGGCGTCATCCGCGCCCAAATGGGGTAAAGGGTTTTTAACCAGTTAAACAGGTTGGCATCTTGCGCCGCCGGAACCGCCCGCGTGAGGGTCTGGTAGAAATGGTGGTGCGTATTTACCAGTCCGGGCAGCACCAGATGGCCGCTCAGGTCCACTACCTGGTCAGCGGTTTGCGGCAGTTGGTTGCTCGGCCCCACCTGCCGGATAAACCCATCTTCCACCCAAAGTCCACCACCGGCAATTTCCGTACGCCGGTCATCCATCGTCACAAGAACTGCGGCATTGCGGACCAGTAACGTTGTCATAATCTCTCGGGGTTGTGATCGCCTGAAATCAAAACACTCCCCTGTTCACAGGGATACGCTAATTTAACCACAATCCCGGCAAAAGTCAATTGTCAGACAACCAAAAGGGTTTCACCATCCCCCTGGCACGGGGCCAGTGAAACCCCAAACGTTACCGCTGGTCAGCCAGTTCTGCCGCGCGCAGCGTGTTTTGCAGCAGCATAGCAATCGTCATTGGCCCAACGCCGCCGGGAACCGGGGTGATGTACCCGGCCACTTCCTTCACCTCATCATAGGCCACATCGCCCACCAGGCGGTAACCGCGTGGGCGGCTGGGGTCATCCACCCGGTTAATGCCCACGTCAATCACCACTGCACCCGGCTTTACCCAGTCGCCGCGCACCATTTCGGCGCGCCCCACTGCCGCCACCAATACATCGGCCCGGCGCACCACGTCGGGCAGGTTCTTCGTGCGCGAGTGGCAGATCGTCACCGTAGCGTTGGCCCGCACCAACAGCAAGGCCACCGGCATCCCCACAATGTTCGAGCGCCCCAACACCACGGCATTCACCCCTTCCAGGGTCGGCAGAGTCTTTTCCAGCATCACCATCACGCCGGCCGGCGTGCAGGGGATAAACAACGGGTCCCGGCCTTTTTGCGCCAGCCGGCCAATGTTAATGGGGTGGAAGCCATCCACATCCTTTTCCAGAGAAACGGCCCGCAGCACTCTTTGTTCATCCAACCCCTCGGGCAGTGGAAGCTGAACCAGAATGCCATGTACATTGGGGTCCGCATTTAACCGCTCCACCAGCTCTTCCACTTCTTCCTGGCTGGCCGTCGCTGGCAGGGTGTTGCTGAATGACCTCACCCCAACCTCGGCGCAGGCTTTGTGCTTCGATTTCACATAAGCCTGTGAAGCTGGGTTATCGCCGACCAGCACCGTTGCCAACCCCGGCGTTGGCAGGCCGGCCGCCGCCCTAAGTTGTACTTTGCGCGCCACTTCTTCTCGGATCTGCGCCGCCAATGCATTCCCGTCTAGAATTTTTGCTGTCATCCTTCCGCTCCTCATTGGTTAAAAGAATTTCTGGTTTTCGAGGTGGATAAGCCGGCGAATTGCAAACAATCTTACTGTGGGTTCCTGATGATTATACTCTGAGAAGACGAAAATGGCTTTCTACGTATTTGCCCATTCCGGCGCGCGATTTGCGCTATAATCCCAGTGTTGGCATTAAAATCGGACCCGTTCCTAATCAAATTCTTCGCTGAAAAGACACTAACTTAAAAGGCTGACGTATGGCTGGTGAGACTCTCCTCATAGTCGAAGATAATTCGGTCAATCAAAAACTGCTCATGGTCGTTTTACGTCCCTATGGGTACCGCCTGTTAACGGCTCAGGATGGCGAAGAAGCCGTGCGCGTAGCTTCTAAAGAACACCCCGACCTGATTCTGATGGATTTACAACTGCCCAAGTTGAGCGGGTTTGCCGCCACCCAAATGATTAAACAGAACCCAGACACCGCCCATGCCCTGGTAATTGCCCTAACCGCCCACGCCATGGACGAAGAAAAAGAGAACGCCCTGGAAGCTGGCTTCGACGGCTACATTACCAAACCTATTAATACCCGCACCTTCCCAGAACAGATTAGAGCATTCCTCGACAACGGCTCTCTTTAGCGAGAGCATATGACCATTCAATTTACGCAAATCAATTCACCTTTTTTCCTGGCCGCGCTGCTGGGCCTGCTCCTGGCATTTTTTATCTGGAGCAGACGTCACATCCTGGGGGCAACGGCCCTGGTGATGCTGCTCCTATGCGTCACCTGGTGGGCCTTTGGCAGCGCCATGCAGCACAGCGTGCAGAACCCCTCCGCGATCCTGTTCTGGTTCAAGTTTCAGGCTACAGGATTTCAGTTCCTGGCACAGTCCTGGCTGTATTTTGTCATGCAGTATACCGGCGACTTCAACCGCTTTACCCGCCGTCAACGCCTGCTGACAGGCATTCCCGGAACGGTCGCCGCTATTCTCATCTGGACCAATGACTCCCACCTGCTCTTCTGGCGTGTCCCGCTAACTGTAGACTCTTTGGAAACGCTGGCCTCGTTCAGCGCATTTGGCGCCGGGCAGTGGCTCGCCACCCTGTTTCGTTATCTGTTTCTCCTGGCCGCCACCTTCCTGCTGGTTAAAGAGACCCGCGTCCGCCGGCGTCATTCGCCTTCTACCACGCTGTTACTGCTGGCCTGTACACTGCCCGCCTGGGTGGTAGATGCCTACCTGCTGGCATTCCCGAATGTTCAATGGAGCCGGGGGTTCATCCCACTGATCTACCTGGTTTGCTCCTTCTTGTTCATCGTGGCCCTGTTCCGCTACCGTCTGCTCAACATTATTCCAATTGCTTTTGAAACGCTGATCGCCGAGATGAGTGACGTCATGCTGGTGCTGGATACCCATGCCCACATCCTGCACTTCAACCCTTCCGCGGAACGCATCTTGGGCGTCAATCTGCACGAGGCGGTCGGTCAGCCCGCCGGGAGCGTCTTAACCAAACACCCCACCCTTCTGCCGCTGTGCAGCCAAAAACAAGATGAAAGCAGTTACGAGGTTTACCTCAATACGCCAGATGGCAAACTGTATTTTGAAGCAGTTGTCACTCCCATCCGCGACCGCTGGCGCAATCCCATGGGTCAAACCATCGTTCTGCACAACATCACAAAGCGCGTCGAAGCACAAAATTCACTGCGCCTGTCGCAGACCCTCCTGGAGCGCCAGGCCCTCCAGCTTTCCATGCTGAATCACATCGGCGAGCAGATCGCGGCGGTCATGGAATTAGACAGCATCCTTGACAACGCCACCCACCTCATCCGCAGCAGTTTTGGATATTACCACGTGGCCCTGTTTCTGCCAGACCCCGCCGGTGACGGCCTGGTGATGCGCTCAGCGGCCGGGGCCTTTGCATCTGTTTTTCCACCGAACCACCGCCTGAAGCCCGGACAGGGCATCATCGGCTGGGTAGCCGATAACCACAACCTGCTACTGGCTAATGATGTCCGCAAGGACCCTCGCTACATCAATTTTTTCCCCGACAGGATCGTGACTCGCGCTGAGTTAGCCGTGCCGGTGATGCTCTATGATGAGCTGGTTGGCGTGCTAGACGTTCAAAGCCCGTCGCTCAATGGGTTTACCGAGAACGATGTGCGCGTGCTGAAGAGCGTTGCCGACCAGATCGCCGTAGCCATTGGCAATGCCCGCCTGTATGAACAACTGCGCATGCAGCTAAAAGAACGCGAAAAGAAAGAAAATATCCTGCGCATTCAACGCGACCTGGTCTTATCGCTCAGTTCCTTTACCCAATTGGACGAGATGCTTCAACAGGCCGTCCGGCAGTTGTCGGCAGAACTGCGCGTTCCCCTGGTGGAAATCATCCTGCTCGACCCATCCGGCCAACACCTCGTCCCCGCCGCCAGCCTGGGCGTCGCCGAAACCGTGCCAACTCTCCTGCCGCTCGATGCTGGCGTGGTCGGCTGGGTGTTCCAGAACGCCCAACCTGCTCTGATTCCCGATGTGAGCGCGGTTCCCTATTACATCCAGGTATCCCCCGATACGTGCTCTGAAATCACTGCTCCGCTGGTGAAAGGTGAGCAGGTGATTGGGGTCATCAACCTCGAAAGCCCTCAATTCAATGCCTTTACCCAGGATGATCTTAACCTGCTCACGATCCTGGCCGGCAACCTGGTGGTGCTCATCGAGCGCGCGCGTCTGTTCAACGAGGTCGAGCGCGCCCGCGCCGAACTGGAAAGGCACGCTCAAGACCTGGAACTGGCCAATGAGCGCCTGCGCGAGTTAGACCGGCTGAAGAGCCAGTTCCTGGCAAATATCAGCCACGAACTGCGCACGCCCCTCAATTCGATCATTGGCTTTTCCGAAGTTATTTACGATGGCATCACCGGGCCGATCAACAACGATCAGCGCGAATATCTTCGCTACATCAACGAGAGCGGACAACATCTCCTGGAATTGATTAACGATTTGCTCGATTTTTCCAGGATCGAATCGGGGCATATGCAGTTAGAGTGGTCAACGTTTCAAATGAGCGACCTGCTCGACGAGGTGCGCACCATCATTCTGCCCCCCATCGAAAAGAAAGGCCAGGAAATCAGCATTGAGGTTCAGGCCGACCTGCCGCCGATCACTGCTGACCGCTTGCGGATGCGCCAGGTTCTGATTAACCTGCTCAGCAACGCCAATAAATTTACGCCTGACGGTGGAAGGATCACAGTGGTCTGCCGCCGCGAACTCTCTCCCCCGGTCCCCGCTGCCGAATGCTCATCCCGTACAAATGGCGGCGTCGCGCCGTCGTCTGGATGCATTCACATCGCTATCACCGATACCGGCATTGGCATTAAGCCCGAATATCAAAAGTTGATCTTTGAAGAATTCCGACAGGTGGATGGTTCGCTCACCCGCGAAGCCGCCGGCACCGGTTTGGGACTGGCAATCAGCAAACGAATTGTGGAACTGCATCGGGGCCTGATTTGGGTGGAAAGCGAATATGGCTGTGGCTCAACTTTTCACATCAGCCTTCCGGTTAACGGGTCTCCAGACATGATATAATTTAATTCTAAATCATTTGACCTTAACGGAGGCCTGACTTCATGGAAATATCCGTCTCCCCCTATAAGCACTGCGACCTGGTCAAAGCCAAAGGCCGCGTGGATAGTTATACAGCTCCTCAACTGGCCGAGGCCTTTAACAGCATCACCGATGCCGGGCGGTACAAAATCGCCTTTGATATGAGCGAGTTAGACTTCCTTTCCAGCGCCGGTCTGCGGGTATTGATCAACACCCAAAAAACCTGCAAGCGCTACAACCGCGGTGAACTGGTACTGGTCAACATTCCTGAAAATATCTACGCCGCTTTAGACCTGGCCGGTTTTATTCCGCTTTTCAAGATCTACGACGATGTCCTTACGGCCGTTGGCAGCCTCTAACGCTCGCAAACGTCCTTTTTCTGCCACCAAATCTTTTCCGGGCCGTTATGCCAGTCTGGCAAAGATTGGTGAGTTTGTGCGCAAAATTGCACAGGAAGCAGGCTTCGAAAGTTTCGCCCTTTACTCCATTGAAATGGCAGTGGATGAAGCCTGCTCCAATATTATTGAACACGCTTATGGGGGCGAGAACAAAGGCTCAATACGCTGTAACTGCTCAGTAGATGGACAGGAACTGACGATCATTTTACAAGACACCGGACAGCCTTTCAATCCTTCCATCGTTCCTCCACCCAACCTGAGCGACGATATTAACCAGCGTGAAGCCCACGGCCTGGGGCTGTACTTCATCCGTAAGTGGATGGATGAAGTAACCTTTGAATCCACAGGCCGCCTCAACACCCTGAAGATGGTAAAACGGAAATAAAACCACGACACTGGTAAGGAGTGGGATTGCCAATGAAAACTTCCAGGCAGGGGGCTGATCCTGAGTGGAAACAGCTTCTTCACCTGGGTGAGCAGTTGATCGGCCAATCGTCACCGACTTCTCAATGTGACCTGATCGTAGAGGTGCTCAGCCAGGCGCTTGCGGCGCAGGTGCAGGTCTGGCTGGCCAGCCCGGTTTTTCCGCTGCCTGGTCAGGCGCATATGGATACCCTGCCCACCGCTGAGGCAACCCCGCTGGTGCACGCGGCCTATCAAAAACGTCAGATACAGATGGCCGGGGCGCCCACCAATGGCGCGGCGGCCAAAGGCGGCCCGTCCAGGCCGCTGGCAGTCGCTGTGCCGTTGGCGGCGAACGGCAGCCTTTTGGGGGTGGTACAGGTCGAGCGCCCCGCCGGTCCTCCGTTCAGCCGGCGCGAAATCAGCCGATTGCAGGGGTTGGTTCACCATGCCGCCGTTTCTATGGAAGTTACCCGCCAGGAATGGCTGAAAAACTGGCGCTATGAACAGCTCAACCTCGTGCGCGCCGTCACTGCTCAGATTGCCAATATGCGCGACCCGCAACTGCTCTATTCGCAGGTGACAGCCCTCATCCAACAGACCTTTGACCTGTACTACGTCGCCATCTTTACGCTCGATGCGAACGACCAGACCTTACACTTCCGCGCCAACGCCGGACAAAACGGGTGCAGTACCATCCTGAACCCCGATTTTCAGATTCGCCTGGGCGAGGGCATTATCGGTCAGGTGGCGTTGACAGGGCAAGAGATCATCGCACCCGATGTGCGCCACGAACCGCGTTACCGTCACCTCGATGCGCTTCCAGAGACCCTTTCCGAAGCCGCCGTGCCGCTGAAAGTTGAAAACCGCATCCTGGGCGTACTGGACATTCAAAGCAACCAGGTAGATGCCTTTCACCAGGTTGATCTACTGGTACTGCATGCTCTGGCCGATAACATCGCCCTGGCAATTGAGAGCGCCCACCTTTACGATGACCTGCACCGCCGCGCCGAGCAAATTTCCTCGGTCTTTGAGGTCAGCCATGCCTTAACTTCGATTCTCGATATTGATCAACTGCTCGATGAAGTGGTCAACCTGATCCAGCGGCGTTTCGGCTATCCTTTCGTCCACGTCTTTACCGTCCATCCAGGCCGCCGCCGGGTAATCTACGAAGCGGGCGCCGGCGAGCGCAGCCTCACCGTGCGCAAACAAGAGTTCAGTTACCCGCTTGACAGCGAAAAAGGCATCATCGCCTGGGTGGCGCGCAACGGGCGCACCATGCTGGTCAACGATGTATCGCAGGAACCGCTTTACCTGTCCCCCGACCCTGCCTCCGATGTGACCCGCTCTGAGCTGACCGTTCCCCTCATGGTAGGCGAAGAGGTCATTGGCGTGCTGGATATCCAATCCACGCATCTCAACGCCTTTGACGAAAACGACCGCTTCCTGTTTGAAGCTCTGGCTGCCGCCATTGCCACGGCCATGCGCAATGCCAACCTCTACCGCTCCGAGCAGTGGCGCCGCCGGGTCGCTGAGAGCTTCCGCGACGTGGCTTACTTGATCACCACCAACCACCCGCTGAATCAACTGCTCGACATCATCCTAGAAAAGTTAGAACAACACCTGCCCTGCGATGCCTCGGCCATCTGGCTCGTCGAAGACCCCTCCTTCGGCCAGGATCATCCTGATCAGGTGCGCCTGACGCTCGCCGCCACGCGCAATATCGAGGCCGAGAAGATCAATCGGGTGCTGGCCGACCACCCTGAAACCCAAGAGATCCTCAACCGCGCCCTCCAGGCCGATCAGCCCCTCATCCGCCAGTCGCACAGTCAGGTTGGCCCGTTGGGCTACGCGTTAGGTTTTGGCAGCACGTATTCCTCTATTGCCGCCCCCATGCGCACCGCTTCGCGCCCATTGGGGATTGTGGCGCTGGCTCACGCGACGGAAGGCCGTTATGGGAGCGAGGCCCAGGCTATCACCGCCACTTTTGCCAATTACGCCGCCGTCGCCATCCAAAACGCCCGCCTCTACCGCGAAGCCCAGGAACAGGCCCTCATCTCCACCATGCTCCTCCAAGTGGCCGAAGCCAGCCAGAGTACCCTAACCGTTGATGACCTGCTGGCAACCATGGTGCGCCTCGCCCGCCTGTTGATGGGCGTGCGCAAGTGCGCTTTCTTATTGTGGCAAGATGCGCTCCTCAATTACGAGCTGCGGGCCTGGTATGGTTTTGACCCGCTCGACGCCGACAGCGAAACCACCCGCCTTTTCCCCGCCGACCTGCCCGCCTTGCAGCGCCTGGCAGAAGAAAAAACCACCCTCTACATTGAAGACCCGGTGGCCGAACTGAATATGCCAGAAATCAGCCTGCAGCCGGAAAAAGGCGCGCTCGTGATGCTCCCCATGCTCGTGCGCGGCGAACTCACCGGCGCTCTGCTGGTGGCCCTGCAAACTGCCGCGCAGGGAGCCAGCGAAGAGGGCTTTGACCCCAAAGCCCTGGCAATTTTACAAGGCATCGCCCACCAGACAGCCATGACCATTGACAACCTGCGCCTGTTAGAAGCCCGCCAGGAAGAAGCTTACGTTACCGCCGCGCTTTTGCAGGTGGCCCAGGCCGTCGTCAGTTCCAGCGATCTGCACGATACGCTCGATACCATTGTGCATTTGCTCCCCATTCTGGTGGGCATCGACACCTGCGTCATCTACTTATGGGACCCCACCAGCCACCTGTTCCGTCCAATCCAGGTATATGCCGGTTCCAGGCGCGAAGAAGAAACCATCCTCGCCACGCCCTTCGCTCCCGAACAGCACCGGCTGCTAGATGCCGTCTGGCAGAGCGGGGCGCTGCACGTCAGCTCGATGGAGGATGAAAACCTGCCGTTTGTCGAATGGGCTGATCTACCCTGCCAGCCCTACGACGAACTGGCCGCGCAGGCCCCTCCGCTGCGGGGTAGCTGGCTGTTAGCTTATCCCCTCTCAATTCAAGAAATGGTCATGGGCGTGATGCTCGTGCAAGAAAAGAACACCTCGCCTTCCTTCTGGGAACGCCGCATGGAGATCATCCACGGCATCAGCCAGCAGGTCTCGCTGGTGATTCAAAACGATATTTACAAGCAGGAAATGGTCGAAAATGAGCGTATCGAGCGCGAAGTTCAGCTCGCCCGCCAGATTCAAGAGACCTTCTTGCCTACTTCGCTCCCCCGCCTGAACGGTTGGGAATTAGACCTGCGTTGGGAGACAGCCCGCGAGGTCGGCGGCGACTTTTACGACATCTTCAAGCTCGATGATAACCGCCTGGGGATGGTCATCGCCGATGTTTCCGATAAAGGGCTGCCGGCGGCCCTGTATATGACCGTCACGCGCACGCTCATTCACGCCTACGCCGCCGAGGGCAACTCCCCGGCCCAGGTGCTGGAAGAGGTCAATGAACTGCTCCTGAATGACTCGCCAGAGGCCATGTTCATTACGGTGGTTTATGCTATCCTATCGCTCGATACCGGCGAGCTGGTCTATGCCAATGCGGGTCATAACCGCCCGCTGCGCTACTGCTGGGACAACCACCAGGTGGAACAACTGCCCAAAGGCGGCATGGCCCTGGGGGTGGTGAGCAACCTGCGCCTGGAGAATCACGCCATCACCATCCAGCCTGGAGATGCCCTCATCCTCTTCACCGACGGTGTGGTGGATATCCTCTCGCCCAAGAACGAATCCTTCGGCGAAGAACGGCTCCGCCAGGTGATTGCGGCCTACGGGCGCGAAAAAGTGGATATTTTGCTTGAAAATCTGGATGACGCCCTCGCTGACTTCCGTCAGGGAACCCGCCCGGCCGATGATGTTACCCTGGTTGCCATCCGCCGCATACCCCCATCTTAAAAAACCCCCTTGTATCCCAGCCTGGGTGTACCTTGCAGACTGCTACTCGCCAAAAAACAGTGCCCACCACACTTCCCAGTTGGCGATCATGCGTGGGGTGGGCGTAATCACCAGTTCAGGCGCGGGCGTCTGATTGTGCGGGGTGATCTGCACCACCACGATATCACCGGGTTTTGCCATGTGCGCCTCATTGCGCGCCCAATCTTCCACCGCCTGGTCAGACGTGGCATAAGCCACCCGCGTATCGAGGGCGGCCCGCGTCACTTCCAGATATCCAACCTGAGTGCTTAATTTGTCGCGCTCTTGATCCAAATGGAAATATTCGCTCAGACGGCTGTTCAGGTTCATCATCACCATCACCAGCAAGATGACGACGGCCACAGCTAAAATTTTCCTGCGGGCTTCCAGGAAAGCCTTCATAAGTCCTATGTTACCCCAAGTAATCGCCGGAATCAAGCGCCGCCCTCCCTTACAAACGTATTCTCCCCTTCTTTGGTGCAAGTTTTAGTCCAACCCGGGCACGTTTCCTCGCCGGCGCAACAAAAAAACTCCTCATGGTTACGAGGAGTTCGAGTGCCGAAGGAGGGATTTGAACCCTCATGGGAGTTCTCCCACTACGCCCTGAACGTAGCGCGTCTGCCAGTTCCGCCACTTCGGCATAGATCATGCAAGCTGGAGCCTTACGGGTTTTATTTTATCGCACTTTCGTGTTTTGTCAACCTTTTTCTCGAAAATTTATGAATGGCGTTCAGATGACCATGCTATAATCGCAATGACTACCCTGGGCAGTCTCTTTCATTGTGCACGTCCATTGCGATGTATGGCCCGCAGTTGACACACAATGCACGACGCGGAGAAGCATGGATACGTTATTGCAAAAGATCTTAAATATCCTCATCGCCCCGCCGGGCAATCTGATCTATCACCTGGTGATGGCCTTTGCGGTGCTGGCTGGCTTGCAGACGGCGATTGTGACCCGCCGTTCTGGCCGCTACGCGCACGCCGGCAGGCTGGTGTTTGGCCTGGGGATGCTGCTGGCCGGGCAGGTGCTTCTCTTCTTCAGCAGCGGGTTGGCCTGGCAGGGGATGCTAAGCCCTCATCTTTTGCTCCCCCCGCTCGACCGTGCCATTTGGGTCTTCAGTCTGGTTTGGATCGTCTGGCTGTGGTGCTTTAGCGAACCTGCCCGTCTGGCCGACCTGGTGACGGGGTTTCTCAACCTCGTTATCCTGATTTTGCTCCTGTTTACCTATACCAGTTGGAGCGCGCAGGGGGCTGAATCCTCTTTCAATAACAACTGGCCCGACCTCATTTGGGAACTTGCGGCCTTCATTGTCGTCTTAACAGGTATGGGCATTCTGTTCTTTGCGCGTCCCTCAGGATGGGGATTTGGCGTGGGGATGTTGAGTCTCAGCCTGGCCGGCATTGTCGGACACGCCCTGCTCACCCCCACTTCTGGTGATTTTTCCGGTATTCTCCGCCTCAGCCAGTTGGCGGCCTTTCCACTGCTGCCCAACCTGGTTCACCGCCTGCCGCTGGCCCGGCCAGCGCCTGCGCCCCCGCCCGTTTCAGCTTCCACTGACCGGCCCACCGTTCTGGTTGAACGCCGGCGCTACAGCAGCGACGCGCGCACCGTCCGCGCGTTTTTGCAGCTTGCAGAAACAGAAGATCCTCAAGAGATCGGGCTGGCCGTCGCCAGAGCCATCGGACATACCCTGTTTGCCGACCTGACCTTCGTCGTCGCCCTGCGCGAGTTCAACCAGATCGTCTTTTATGATGGCTATGACCTCATCCGAGAGGATCGAATCACCGGCGCTTCTCTGGATCAGAGTCAGTTCCCCGTGCTGACCGCCGCCCTCCAGAGCGGCAAGGGCTTGCGGATCACCTCTGCTGATTCGCAGCCTGCCGACTTGCAGGCTATCGCCGCCGCCCTCGGCCTCAAAGAACCGGGGACGCTTATGCTCCTTCCTCTGATCGCGGACGGCCAGCCCTGGGGCGGCCTGCTGTTGCTCTCGCCCTATGCCAAACGCCAGTGGTCGGCGGACGATCAGGCTTATCTGGCTTCTGAGATGGAGCGCATCGCTCAGATTCTCATCCGCGCCGGGCAGCGGGCGCAGGGCCAGCCTGCCGCCCAGCCAGACGCGTCCATGCTCGCAGAGCACCGCAGCCTGCAAGCCGAAATTGACGAGCTCCGAACCGCCAATTTCAACCTCGCCGACGCTCTGGAAGCCGCCCGCAACGAACTGGATGAGCTGCGTCAGAAACAGCGCCCCTCTCCCACCACATCTGAAATTGACGCTCTGGTCGCCTTGCAAAAAGAGGCCCAAGAGATGATCGCGGCGCTGCAAAGTGAAAACGAACAGCTTCGCGCCGCGCTCGGCTCGCGCTCCGTTTCGGCGGTTGAAGCCAGCCGCCTCGAAGCTGACCTGCGCGCCACGCTCAAAGAGATGGCACACCTGCAGAACCAATTGGCCGAAGCCAACGCCAAAATTCTGGTGTTCGAGCGTCAGGCGGCCCAGGGCGCCGCCACCGGTCTGAATATCCAGGAAAATTGGGAGGTCCTTATTTCGCTGGTCCAGGAGATGCGCCAGCCGATGGCCTCAATCGCGGGTTATACAGATTTGCTCCTGTCCGAATCGGTTGGGATCTTAGGGGCGCTTCAGCACAAGTTCCTCGAAAGAGTGCGCGCCTCGACTGAGCGCATGCGCTCAATGCTCGATGATCTCGTCCGCCTGGTTGTCACCGGCACAGGTCAGATTGAACTGCTGCCGCAGCCGATTGAGCTTGGCGCGGTCATTGACAACGCCATGCTCGATACTTCGGCCCAACTGCGCGAGAAGAACATCACCCTGCGGGTAGACCTGCCGCGTGAGTTGCCCAAATTCCACGCCGACCGCGACGCCGTACAGCAGATTATCGTCCACCTGCTGCAAAATGCCGGCGCCGTCACCCCACCAGAAGGAATTATCACGCTGCGCGCCCGCGTGCGCAGCGAAGCCGATAACATCTATCTGCTGCTTCAGGTGATCGATTCGGGTGGGGGCATCCAGCCCGAGGACCTGGCCCGCGTCTTTGCGCCCCGCTATCGCGCCGACAGCCCACTGATCCAGGGGTTGGGCGACACAGGCATTGGGTTATCGGTCGTCAAGGCTCTGGTCGAAGCGCACGGCGGGCGCATCTGGGTAGAATCAGAAGTCGGCCAGACCACGACGTTCAGCGTCCTGCTGCCCATTCGCAATCATCACGTAGAAGCGGCGGTCGAATGAAAGTTTGGGGACAGCTTACGGTTGGCATACTCACGGCGCTCGGCTCCAGCCTGATGGTGGTAGCTGCCATTCTCTTGTCGCTAGCCGAAGGGAGCACCTTGGTATCGCCGCCAACCACTACGCCCGCCGCCCGCACTGCCGGCGTGCCGGTTTTGCCCAACCCCCAGGCTTCCTCCACGCCCACCCGGCCCAGCGTGATGATGGTCATCACCCCCACCGAAGTTCCGCAGGTACAGTGCCCTATCCCGCCGGGCTGGTCCGCCTACACCCTCTCCGCGGGAGATACCCTAGAGGCGCTGGCCGCCCGCTCAGCCGTCACCGTTGAGCAAATTCAGCAGGCCAACTGTCTGATCAGTTCCAGCCTACTGCCCGGAACAATCCTGTACCTGCCACCGACCACGCCTTCCCCCACCCTTGCATTCCAGCCCAGCAGCACGCCGCGGCCTACCGCCACCCCATGCCTGCCCCCGCCCGGCTGGATTCGCTACCAGATTCAACCCAATGAGACCCTCACGCGCATCAGCCTGGCCTTTGGCGTGCGCGTGGATCAGTTGATGGCAGCTAACTGTTTAAACAGCGCTTTCATTGTGGCCGGCGCTTATCTGTACGTGCCAAACGTCCCTACCCGTACTCCAGAGCTGCCTGCTACGCTCACCCCCACCCACACACAGGTGGTGGAGCCAACGGCTACTTTTACCCAGGTGCCGCCCACTCCAGAACCGGCCACGCCTACCCCCTCTGAAGAAACGCCTACCGATACCCCCACGGCAACGTCTACTGAACCCCCCACGGCGACGTCCACCGATACCCTCACGCCTGCCCCCACCGAGACCTTTACGCCCACTGCGTCGTCCCCGGCCCCCGCTGAGGATCTTCTCACCCCGACCCCGACTGCCAGCGTAACTTCATCTTAGTCGTTCACAGAAAGAGAATGTATGATCCAGCCCCTTTTAAAGCCCCTGACTCGTCTTGCATTGATCCTGGTTTTGGTATCGGTTGCTTGCAGCCTGCCAGTTTTCGCCTCCTCCACAACCCCCGCTGGCGGACCTCAGGCCGTCTCACCGCGCATCGTCACGGCAGATCCTAATTCCACGGCCACCCCAACCCCCTTCCAGCCGGTTGGCCCCACGGCCACGGTCTTTGACCCCACCATCACGCCGACCGTGCAGCCTACCAGCACCACCAACCCCTTAGATGAACTGACGGAAAATATTGGACTGCCCACTCCTGTGCGCATCCGCCAGAATATGCCTGAAGGCACGGTCAATCTGCTGCTCCTCGGCTCCGATTACCGCCCTTCCTCTGGCTACCGCACCGATGTGATTATGCTGGTTTCGATTAACACCCAAAAGGGAACCGTCAGCGTCATCTCCTTCCCGCGCGATTTGTACGTGTACATCCCCGGTTGGATGACCCAGCGTATCAATACGGCACAGCCGCACGGCGGTTTTAGCATGATGCAAGACACCTTTGAATACAACTTCGGCGTGCGCCCAGAGTATTATGTGATGACCAACTTCCAGGGTTTTGTTGGGATCATCAACAGCCTGGGTGGGATTCAGGTGAACGTCGGTTCATACCTCTCCGACACCTGCGACCTGCCGTGGCGTTCCTCCAACGGTTACTGCTCGGTCAGCCCAGGCCTGCAAACCATGGATGGGGCCACCGCCTTGTGGTACGTGCGCTCGCGCCATTCCAGCAGTGACTTTGAACGCACCCGCCGCGCCCAAGAAGTGGCTTTGGCTATCTTCAACCGCCTGATGAGCCTGGATGCCGTTTCGCGCCTGCCAGAGCTGTACAACGCCTACCGTTCCAGCGTAGAGACCAATATGGGCATTGAAGATATAGCCCCCTTACTGCCGCTGGCTTCTCAGGTTCTGGCTGACCCTAACCGCGTATCGCGCTATGCAGTAGGGAGAGAACACGTGACCCCTTATACAACCGAGGGCGGCGCTTCTGTACTGCTGCCCAATTACGAAGCGATTAAGGCACTGCTGGAACAGGCCATCTTTGGACAGTAGGTCCGGTGACCATCCGGCCGCTTACCTGGCACAGCTAAAAAGTGTATAAAATCCGTCAGGAATGACCTTTCTACATTTGACAGTGCCGGGGAATTTAGGTAAACTAAAACTACGTTATCTATACGAAGATTGCTCAGTTGGAGAGGCTTATGCCTGCTGATTTTTCAAACCTCACAACGGCACATATCACCGCCCAGACTCCGCTGCCGCCCGCCATTCATGCCTGGGAGATTTACCTGCAAGATCAAGGCCGCTCACTGTACACCATCAAGGCTTTTATCGGAGACCTTCAATTGCTGACGACCTTCTTGCCGGCCGACCGCACCCTGGGAGCGGTGACCACCAACGACCTGAATCATTTCCTCGCCTGGCTGCAAAAAGGCCGCGGCGTGCCGTGCAGCCCCAAAAGCCTGGCCCGCCGGATCACCTCGCTCAAGTCCTTTTTCCGCTGGCTGCACCAGGGCGGCGTGCTGGTGGTAGACCCCGCCGAAAAGGTTATTCAGCAGTCGGTGATGAGCCCCCTGCCGGTGGTGCTGACCAAAGAAGAAACCGCCAAAGTCCTGGAAGTCGCCAAAGCCTACCGCACCGCCAAAAAGCCCGACGCCCGTCCCTATACCCTGCTCCAACTCCTGCTCATCACCGGGATCAAAAAAGGTGAATGCCTGGCCCTGGGCCTGAACCACGTGGATTTAGAAGCCCAAGATGGGCCCATTCTGTTTGTGCGCTACGCCAGCCCCAGCAACCGTTACAAGGAACGCAAAATTCCCCTCACAGCCGAGTGGGTGGAGAGCTATCAGGAATATCTCGGACAGTATCACCCAGCGGATACGATTTTCCCCTGGTCGCCGCGCCGCCTGGAATATTTACTGGAAGACATCGGCGTAGAGGCCGGCCTGAGCAAGCATCTATCCTTCGATATGTGCCGCTGGACCTGCGCTCTTGACGATTGGGACAGCGGCATGGAGCCAGATAAAATCCGCCAGAAACTGGGCATTTCCAAAATCCAGTGGCGCGAGATCCATCTCAAGCTCCGCCAGTTGGCCGGCGAGCAGCCCACCCCGCAAGAGCCTTCCGAAGAACCCTGAGCCATCCAGGCGTTCTTAGGATGAAATTCTCATCATTCGCAGCACCACCACCCGGCGGGTTTTCGCCTGTACGCGAAAGGGATGCGCCGGGCGAAAACCAGGAACCCAGACCGCTTTCTCCCCGCTGAAGACCAGCGGCCAGCCGGCGCGGGCACGGCGCGGCAGTTTCTCATTAATCCAAAAATCCGAGAGCTTCATCGAGCGCCCGCCCATGCCCAGCGGCATAAAACGCTCGCCGGGGCGTGCCGCGCGCACCACCAGCGGACCGGTCAGCGCATCGCCGTCCAACCAGGCCTCCCACTCTCCCCCTGGCACCGAGACCTCTACCGATTCCTCCAGCGCTGCCCATTCCGCCAGTTCGGCGGTCAACTTCCAGCCGCCCCCCAGATCCAGCACGCCCGGCACAGACAGTGAAAATACGCTGCCGGGGTCCACCTGCGGCCACACATCCACAACCAGGCCGGTTTCTGCCTGCCCAGGACCCAACGCCAGCAGATAATCCTTCCCCTTGCCCCCCGCTGCGATCACCAGCCGGATGCCCTGCACAAAATCCATCTGCCCACTGCGTGACGGGGCCAGGATGAACGCCGCGGCCCGCTCCACATCTTCAAAAGCTACTTCGCGCCGGGCCGCGCCATCCGCCAGCAGCCGGGTCGCGGCGCGCCGCACCACTCCCCGCCGCAGCGGGTGCGATAAGCGCCGCAGCCGCTCCAGATCAAAGGTCAGGCATCCGGGCTGCTCTGCTGCCAGGCACGCCTCCCAGGCAGACTGTACGGCTTCCTGTACAATTTCCTCCTCTCCAGCCAGCACCTGCGCCATGCGCCAGATAGCCTGCCGGACGGACGGGTTATAACGCTCTAATTCAGGGATCAACTGCCAGCGCACCCGGTTGCGCGTGTAAGCCAGGTCGTGATTGCTGGCATCGGTCACAAATGCCAGCCCGCGTTCCCGGCAGTGCGCCAGGGTTTCCTCTCGCCAGACGCCCAGCAGAGGCCGCACCAGCGGGATCATCTCATCCCAGGGAGAGCGGCTCCGGTAAGCCATCCCCGTCAGGCCGGCCAGCCCGCTTCCTTGTATCAAGTGCATCAAGACCGTCTCCACCTGGTCATCGGCGGTGTGTCCCACCGCCACCGCCTGAGCGCCCAACCGCCGCGCCTGCTCGAACAGGAAACGGTAGCGCAAAATCCGTGCCGCCTCTTCTAAAGAACGCCGTTCTGCCTGCGCCCATCCGGCCACATCCGCGTCGCCGGCCACAAAAGCCACGCCTAACCGCTCTGCCGCCGCGCGCGCCGCCGCCGCATCGCGCCCGGCTTCGGGCCGCAGCCGGTGATTGAAGTGCGCCACCGTCACCGGGTAAGGGGCGCGTGCCAGCAGGTCTAGCAAACACAAGCTATCGGCCCCGCCCGATACCCCCACCACCACCGGCAGGCCGGGCAGCAGCCGGCATCGTTCCTGAAGAATGGAATTAAACTGCTCAATATCCATACTTTTCGATTATAATATAGCGGTATGGAGGTCTCTGTCTTGCCTCTACTTCAATTAGCAAGTCATTCCAGGTTTCCCGCAAAACGGAACAGGTTAATTGACAGTTTATGCCGGGCGGAGTATAATCCTACCTCGTGAATTCTTTAATTGGGAGAGTTGTGTGATGGAGTCAAGCGTTGCCGCGGATTCGGACCGCACCGTGGAAAGTACTGAGAACAGCCAGGAAATCAAGCCCAAGATGCACTTTAGTGGTACTGTCGTCAAAACGGGCCTGGCGGGTGCGATTATTGACATTGGAGTCGGCCACCCGGCCGTCATCCATATTTCGCAAATCGTCCCCGACGAGTCGGTTGAACAGCCGATCAAACGCGTCGAGGATGTGCTGCGCGTCGGCCAAACGGTAGATGTTTGGGTCAAGAAGGTCAAGGATAATCGGGTCGAACTGACCATGATTAAGCCGCTCGACCTGGAATGGCGCGACATCAAAAAAGGCATGACCGTTAAAGGCAAAGTCGTGCGCCTGGAAAAATTCGGCGCTTTCGTCGAGATCGGTGCCGAACGCCCTGGTCTGATCCACATCAGCGAGATGGCTCATGGTTATGTGCGCCAGCCCTCCGACGTGGTCAAGGAAGGCGACGAAATCGAGGCCCAGGTCATTGACGTCAACCGCAAAAAAAAGCAGATCAAACTCAGCCTCAAGGCCCTCCAACCAGAGCCGGTTAAGGAAGAGGAACTGCCGCGCGTCTTTACCGAAGTACCCAAGCGCGAAAAACCCGCTCGCAAAAAGAAGGTCAAGTCTCCCCGCACCCGTGGCGAGGAACTGTCGGGCAATGTGGATGAACTGCTGGCTTCGATGACCAGCGAACCAGAAAAAGAAGCGGAACCCACCGCCATGGAAATCGCCCTGCGCGAGGCCATGGAACGGGCCAAAGCCCGCAAGCAGGAAGACAAAGCTCGCAAAAACAAGAACGTTTCTCAAGAGCAGGAGAACATCCTAAACCGCACCCTCGAAAACAAAATCCAATCCTAGCTCCTGAGAAACTTTCAGGGTCGGCTATCGTAACCGCGTTATTCGATAGAAGGAGAAGATAAGCTGTACGTTGAACCGCCGGCGATAACGAAACCCCGTTTTCTCTTGCTGTTCACCGCCCCTTGAGTTACTTCCACGGACTCCCACCCTCTCCAAACATGAGCTTTGATTCCCCCGCTTTCACGAGGCGGGGGAATTTTTCTTTTCTGAACCTCTGGCATTCTGAACCCGGCTAAGGTAAAATATCCTTCCATGTGCATGCAACAGCGCGACTGGATTTTAACCCTTCCAGATGAGCCAAAAACCACCAACCCGTGGGGAGGCGCCGGTCAAACGGCCCTCCCCACTTCTCTTTATTAGAAGAAGGAGTGAGTTACACATGGCAACCAAGTATATTTTCTTTACCGGCGGCGTGGTCAGTTCGGTTGGCAAAGGCGTTACCGCTGCCGCCATTGGCCGCCTGTTGAAAGACCGCGGCTTTGCGGTGGCAGTGCAAAAATTAGACCCTTACATCAACGTTGACCCTGGTACGATGAGCCCTTACCAGCACGGCGAGGTCTTTGTGCTGGATGATGGCGCCGAAACCGACCTGGACCTCGGTCATTACGAGCGATTCATTGATGTGCGCCTCAACCGGGTTTGCAACGTTACCACCGGCCAGGTTTATGCCGAAGTAATCAGCAAAGAGCGCCGCGGTGATTACCTCGGCGGTACGATTCAGGTCATCCCGCACATCACCAATGAGATCAAACGCCGCATTGCCATGGTGGCGCGCACCACCGGGGCCGAAATCGTCCTGGTGGAAGTAGGCGGCACGGTCGGCGACATCGAAAGCCTGCCCTTCCTCGAAGCTATTCGCCAACTGCGCAGTGACCTGGGCCGTGAGAACACCTTTTACGTCCATGTCACCTGGCTGCCTTATATCGGCGCAACCGGCGAGCTTAAAACCAAGCCCACCCAGCATTCTGTGCGCGAGCTGCGCTCCATCGGCATTTCGCCCGATATGATTATTGCCCGCTCCGACCATCCGGTGGAAGAAAGTATGCGCGAGAAAATCGCCCTGTTCTGCGACGTTGAAAAACGCGCCGTGGTTCCAATGGTCACAACGCCCATTCTGTACGAAATCCCCCTGCTGCTCGAAGAAGCCCATGTGGGCGACTACGTTTTACAGCGCCTCGGCCTGACCGCGCGCCAGGAACCGGATTGGAGTCAGTGGCAGCGCCTCATCGCCGATATCCGCCGGCCCAAGCCCACCATCAAGGTGGCCCTGGTGGGCAAGTACGTGGAACTGCACGATGCTTACATCAGCGTCCGCGAAGCCCTTAAACATGCCGCTCTGCATCTGGGCGTGGAACTGGACCTGCACTGGGTGCATTCAGTAGAGCTGGAAAAAGGCAATGGTTGGGAAGAACTGCAAGAGGTTGACGGCATTGTCGTCCCAGGTGGGTTTGGCAGCCGCGGCATTGAAGGCAAAATTCAGGCGGCCCGCTACGCCCGCACCCACGCCGTCCCTTATCTTGGCTTATGCCTGGGCATGCAGCTCATGGTCGTTGATTTTGGCCGCCACATTCTCAAGAATGAGCGCGCCAACTCCACCGAGTTCGATCAATCTACCCCACAGCCAGTGATTGATCTGATGCCCGACCAGGCCCAGATCACCGACATGGGTGGAACCATGCGCTTGGGCCTCTACCCCTGCCATCTCCAGCCGGGCACCATCGCCGCCGAGGCGTACCAGCAAGCGGTGGTACAGGAACGCCACCGTCACCGGTTTGAATTTAACAACGCTTATCGCCAGTTATTCGAACAGCACGGCATGCGCTTCTCTGGCCTTTCGCCCAACGGCAACCTGGTAGAAATCGCCGAACTGGCCGACCATCCGTTTATGCTCGGCACGCAGTTCCACCCCGAATTCCTCTCGCGCCCCAACCGCCCGCACCCTCTGTTCGTCCGCTTCCTCCAGGCCGTGTGCGACCGCTCCAACGCTTGCAAAGACCTGCCCACCCAAGAGCCATCCGCGCCGCAGACCGCCCCGGCCCAACCTTAAAAAAAGCGCGAATCCTCAAATTCGTATTATACTTGTGAAGCCTTTTTCAAACTTTGCACACAATCGGCGCATCCGCCGATCAAAACCCCAAAAGAGGATAGCCATGGATACTGTAATCGAATCAATTACCGGACAAGAAATTCTAGACTCGCGCGGCAACCCCACTGTTGAAGTCGAGGTGGTTCTTGCCGATGGTAGTTGGGGGCGCGCCGCCGTGCCTTCTGGCGCTTCCACCGGCGTACACGAGGCCCTTGAAATGCGCGACGGCGACAAGGCGCGCTATCTGGGCAAGGGTGTACTGAAAGCCGTTGAAAACGTCAACAATGCCATTGCCGAAGCCCTGGTCGGCTGGGATGCCGTAGAACAAAAAGCCATTGATGCCGCCCTGCTCGAACTGGACGGCACGCCCAACAAGTCGAAATTAGGCGCTAACGCCATCCTGGGAACCAGCCTGGCCGTCGCCAAAGCCGCCGCCAACGCCCTGGGCCTGCCCCTCTATCGCTATATTGGCGGCGTGTATGCCCACGTCCTGCCCGTCCCCATGATGAACATCCTCAACGGCGGTGCGCACACTGCCTGGCAGTCTACCGACGCTCAGGAATTCATGGTGATGCCCTTTGGTGCGTCTTCCTTTGCCGAGGGCCTGCGCTGGGGCGCCGAAATCTACCACGCCCTCAAGAGCGTCCTCAAGAGCCGCGGCTACGCCACCCTGGTCGGCGACGAAGGCGGTTACGCACCCGCGCTCAAGGCCAATGCCGAAGCCGTCGAAGTGATCCTCGAAGCGATCCAGAAAGCCGGTTACAAAGCTGGCGAGCAGGTCGCCATTGCCCTCGATCCGGCCGCTTCGGAATTGTACGATGAGCAGACCGGCCGCTACGTTCTGCGCAAAGAAGGCAAGGAACTGACCGGCGCGCAGATGGTCGAATTCTGGAAGTCGTGGGTGGACCAGTATCCCATCGTATCCATTGAAGATGGGCTGGCCCAGGATGACTGGGAAAGCTGGAAGCTAATGGTTCAAACTCTGGGCGACCGCATTCAAATCGTCGGCGATGATCTGCTCGTCACCAACCCAGAGCGGGTCCGCCGCGCCATCCGCGAAGGCGCTGCCAATGCTCTACTGGTTAAGTTGAACCAGATTGGCACGCTGACCGAGACCATCGAAGCGGTAGAGACCTGCCACCGCGCCGGCTGGCGCGCCATCACCTCGCACCGCTCCGGCGAAACGGAAGACTCTACCATCGCCGATCTGTGCGTGGCCCTCAACACTGGCCAGATCAAAACCGGCGCCCCCGCCCGCTCTGACCGCGTGGCGAAGTACAATCAGCTACTGCGCATCGAAGCCGAACTGGGCGACACGGCTGAATACGCTGGCTGGAATGCCCTGCGCGTCCGCCCCAGCTACGCCAAATAAGTTCTGTACGCATTCACAACAGCCCTCACCCTGCCCGGATGAGGGCTGTTGTCATTCTAATCAGTTGACTTCCCCTGGATGAACGGCTCTACTGCCGCCAGAAAGGCCTGGGGACATTCTTCTTGCGGAACGTGACCGCACCGCTCGAAAACCACCAGCTTCGCGCCAGGTAGTTCACTCCCCAGGCGCACGCTTTGCTCGGTTGGTACGATGCGGTCATCGTCACCGGTCACAACCAGGACCGGAACAGTTAGCTCTGCCACCAACCGCGCCCGCAAGTTCTCAACCCGCGGCGCAGTTGTAAAATACCACAGTGCCCGGTCCCAGTTCTCGGCTTGCAGGGGTTTACGATAGCCAGCGATCACCTCCGGCGAGATTTTGTCGGGGTCATGCCAGGCTTGCAGGATGATCGCGTTGCCCCGTTCCTGGATCGAGCGCACCAACAGCGGCCCCAGCCGGTTGGCCTGCGGAGTCGCCATCAGCAGCCTCAGCAGTGGAGAAATCTCCCCGCCGCCCAGGGCCGGGTCTACCAGCACCAGGCGCTCCACCCGCTCTGGATGTTCCAACGCGGCCAGCGCCGCCACTGCTCCGCCCGCCGAGTTGCCCACCAGCACGGCTTTCGGGATGCCCAGCCTATCCATCAGGCCGATTAACAAGTCCACATTAGCGCGCGCGCCGTAGGGATTTTCTCCCCGCCAGGTCATCGGTCGCTCGGTTAGCCCAAAGGCCGGCCGGTCGTAGGCGATCACCGTCCCCAGGCGGCCCAGCGGTTCCATCACCTCGCGCCAGGAAAACTGGCTGGCCCCAAAACCATGCAGCAGAATGATATACGGTTGGCCCTGCCCGGCCTGCTTGTAATGCACCTGAATGCCGTTAACCTCAATAAATCGGCTGTCGGCGTCCGCCAGTTCCATAAGAGGACGGGTATTTTCCAACGGGGGTAGAGGGATCAGAAATGGACCGACTGCCAACAGCAGAGCCAGCGCGAACAGAATCACTCCCACCACCTGCAGCAGCGTTTTCACAAACGCTCTTCTCCGTTGAGCAGTGCGCGGGCACGCTGCCAAACTGCATCGAACATGGCTTCCGTTAACCGCCCGGTTTGCGTATTCTGCTGGCTGGGGTGATATGAGGCCAACAGCCAGGGCCGGCCAGGCCCCAAAGCGACCAGCGCATTGTGAGCGAACCTGGGCCGTCCCGTTTCCACTCCCAAGCTGCGGAACAGCGCCAGCACATCCTCAAACCCAATTGACCCCAGCGCCACGATCCCCTGTAGGCCGCACAGCAGGCGCAGTTCGGTCAGCAGGTAAGGGCGGCAGTTTTCGATCTCTTCACGAGTGGGTTTGTTATCGGGTGGGGCGCACCGGCAGGCTGCGGCAATATACACGTCGCGCAGGACCAGGCCATCGCCGCGCGCCACGGAATGGGGCTGGTTGGCAAACCCGGCCCGATACAGGGCGGCGTAGAGAAAGTTACCCGACGAGTCGCCTGTGAATACCCGCCCGGTGCGGTTGCCCCCATGCGCCGCCGGAGCCAGCCCTACAATCAACAGCCGCGCCTGGGGGTCTCCAAACCCAGGGACGGGGCGTCCCCAATATGCCCAATCACGGAAGGCCCGGCGCTTAACCCGCGCCACCCCCTCGCGCCATTCCACCAGCCGCGGACAGCGCCGGCACTCCACCAGAATGTTGTTAAGTTCGTCCAACGTCTCAACCCGCTCCAATGCCTCTAACAAGCGTTCACGCTCCTCTCCACCGAAGGCAAGTCACAAGGCCGCGGCACGCAGAAGCTGCGCCAGCTCCCGCTTGAACTGCGGCCCTTCATGCTTAATTCTACCCGCCTTTTACCAGGAACGACACGCAGCAGCCAGCGGCAGGCCGCGTTTAAATGCCCGGCAGGTTCGCTGACAGTACAGCACCACCAGCGAACCTGCCTCAATCAGATAATCCGTTTGTTACGGGGTTTCGACCTCAAATGCGCCGATATCGCAGTGCGCACCCTGGGGCCGCACCGTTCCACGCTGGTCAGCCGCGGGGCAGAGCGCGTCATTTGCCGCGTCAATAGCCAGACTACCCGGCAATAACGCGTGCGTCCAGGTTGGCCCGCCGTTATCGGCCAGCGGGCCGGTCCCCGCGCTGGCACTGATGATGTCGCTGGCGACCGGGTTGCACGTATCATCCTGCACCAGGTTGTTGCCGCCCGAAGTCAGCGTAACCGCGCCCGTCCAGTGGTCACAGGCATACCAGCGGTTACCGGCAATCAGGCTGTTGTCGAGAGTCAGGCTCGGCACTGCCGCGTTGAACGAGCCGATAAAGATGGCCGATGGCGCCCAATCTGGCCCGGCGTTATCCACAATCGTGGTGAACGACAGCCTGAGCGCGCCGTCGGTGTGGAAGATGGCTCCACCGTGCCAGCCAAGCGAGCGGTTGCCGCTGATCGTGCTGTTGGTGATGGTGGCATTCCCCAGACTGCGGAAGCCCCCACCCACGTTACCGGCAGTGTTGCCGCTGATCGTGCTGTTAGTGATGGTGATGGTGCTGTTTTGGAAGCCATACAAACCGCCGCCATCCACCAACTCAGTGGTGTTATCGCGCAGAGTGGAATTCAGCAGTACCAGCGTGCTGCCGCCGCCGCTGTAAATGCCCCCGCCGCCCTTCCACCAGTCGCCAGCCGCGGCGGCCACATGATTATTGCGCACCACCACGTGATCCAGCGTCAGCGCACCGTTGTTTAGGATGCCGCCCGCCAGGTCCCAGCCGTAGCCATCTGCGATCGTCAGGTTCTTCAGCGTCACCGTAGTCCCCGCATTGACGATCACAACGCGGTCGGTATGGTTGCCGCTGATCGTCACGCCTGGAGCCGCCGATCCATCTATGGTCACGTTTTTACCGAGCGTCAGCGGGCCAGACAGCAGAGTAATGGTTTGGTTCGCCAGTTCAGGCGCGAAGTGCACCACGCCCCCCATGCAAACGCTCCCCAACGCCCGCCGCAGTGAACCCGGCCCATCGTCAGCGGCACTGCTGACAATCATCTCGTCCGGGCAGTTCAGGCGAATCTGGTCAAGCCGCACGGGATTACGCTTATACACCGGCGCGGCAAAGCTGATCGAGTGAATGGCCGTAAGGTCGAGCGTCTTGCCAGCCGGGCCCTTGAAAGCCGAGAATGGAATACTGATCCACCGCCACCCACTGAAATTATCGCGGAATGTGGCTTTGAACGGCGTCAGCTTGGGCCGGGCCTGATACAGCCGGACGTAATCAACCGAAGTGGTCTGTGGGAAGGTAGTATCTGGCCCCACAGACCCGCCGAAGTTCCCGCCAACCGCCACGTTCAACAGCAGATAGAAGGGATGGTTAAAGACCCACTCTTTACCCTGCAAGAAGGCATCGTCAGGCGTCGCGGTAAAGTAAGGGATCCCATCAATCAGCCAGGTGATTTTATTCGGCTGCCATTCCACCGCAAAAACGTGGTAATCGTCGCTCACCGGCTCGCTCAGGTCGTACACGCCGCCGTAGCTCTGCCCACCCGAATAGCCCGGCCCATGAATGGTGCCGAACACCCGGTAGGGCATCCGCCCAACAAATTCCATGATGTCAATTTCGCCAGACTGCGGCCAGCCAACCCGCTCCAGGTCGGTTCCGAGCATCCAGAAGGCCGGCCACAGGCCCGCCCCCTTAGCCACTTTTACGCGCGCTTCCACCCGGCCGTAGGCCACCTCAAAGCGGTTCCGCGTCAGCAGCCGCGCCGAAGTGTATTCGCATGGCCCGTAATAGCACATCCGGTCGCCGTCTGCCTTTTTGGTGGTGATCACCAGGTTGCCCTGGCCGTCGGCAGCCACATTCTCGGTTCCGCCGGTGTAGAACTCTAACTCGCTGTTCCCCCATCCCGGAATGCCGTTGACCGTGCCGTCGCCCACTTCCTGGCCCCATACAGCCGGGTTCGGAGCTGTGCCGGCGGCCCCGTTAAACTCGTCACTCCACACCAGCGTCCAATTGGCCGGGTTGTTATTCTCCGATACGTTGTTCGTCAGGCGCACGACCACATCTTTGTTGCTGTTCTGGCCGTAATACCAGAAGCTCAGACCGCCCGAATCGCTCCAATCCTGGCCGATTGGGAAGGTGCGCCCAAACTCGACGATTTCTTTGCCCTGCGGTTTATTCACCTGCAAGATATGTTCGTAATTTCCCTGGCCGGGCAGCGCCAGCGGGTCGCCCGCGGGAATTTCCGGGTTAGACAGGCTCACCTGGGGCTCCGCCGACCACAGGTAGGGGTACGTCTCGAAGTCATCCAGCAGGGCCGGGTCGTAGCCGTCGTTATCGGCAATATTCAGCCGCGCGATAGGTGGCAGACCCAACACAGCCCCACCAGTTGGGTTGGTCAGCTCTAACAATACGCCGCGCTCACCCTGGTATTTGGCATCATCCAGAGTCGTCACCGTAAACGACTGCTGCGTGACGTTTGGCGCAAACGTCAGCACGCCCGCCGCCGGAAGATAATCGCGCTCGGCAATGGCTGGGCCAAACGTAGTCGCGTATTCCACCGTCACCGGCTCAGCCGATGGCTTACTCAACCGCGCAGTGATAACGGCAGTCTCTCCTTCGGTGACGCGGTAATCAATGGCGGTAAAGCTCACCGTCAGCGGCCGTTCGGGCGCAGTACCGTACACCATCACGTTATCTACATAATAAGTTTGCGGAGTAGCTGTGGTGATCGCCCCCAGCGCCCAACCGTGGACTTCTGTCAGCCCCAACCCATCATTGGGCGCGCCGTTGCCGATCTCTTTGCGGTGCAGACTGGCAAAAGGAATGCGAATCTCCTGCCACCCGCTAAAATTATCGGGAATATCCACCGACCAGCGTTCAGCATCGTCGCGCGTGGAGCCGGGGTTGCGGTTATCGAGGATATCTACAAACAGGGTTGTGCCGCTGTTATTGCCGTACAGCCAGAACGACAGGCCCTCATAGGCGCTCCAGTCCTGGGTGACCCACGTATCCAGGGCGGCGTTCTCAAAGCTGTGCGTGAACCCCGCCCACGAAACCACGCTCACATCCATGCGCAGCACCGTATTCGGGCTGCCCGCGCCCGGCACAGGCGCAGGGGGGGCATCGGTGGTTGAAATTGCCACCGTAGTGGCCGGACTGCTATCCTTCCAGGTGTTAAAACCAATCCCGATGTTATTGGCGTCGCGCCCAGAAGGCAGACCGCTCTCAAAATCATCAACCAGCGGCAGTTCAGCCGCAAGAACCGAACCAATCGGTGCTAAAGGGAGAACCAGTAAATTGATGAACAGGCTCACAATAACGATTGTCGCTAAAGCGGGCTTTCTCATGTTCATTGGGGTTTCTCCTTTTTTAAGGTTCTGAGCGATACTTTTATTGTAGTGCGCTTCTCACGTGCTTTATCGGACTATTTTTTAGCTATTTTTTACTTCTCCCGATGCAAACGCCCCCATGACTCCCCCTCAACGATCTCGCCGCACTGCCATCCTTCGCCGTCCCTGGTTACAACTGGCGGCGGTACTGCTCATTTATGCTTCCCTGGTCTTGCCCACCATCACGCGTCAGGGAATTTCATGGGATGAGCAGACCGACCTCGCCATTGCCCGCGCGTACCTCGCCCCCAACGGCTGGCTGATCGGCTCTCCCGCCGACCCCAGCCAGACGCGCCTGCCTATGTTCATCGTTGCTCTGGTATTTGCGATCTTCAACACCACCAGCCTGATCACCGCGCGCCTCGTCAGCGTCCTGGTCGGCGGGCTGACGCTGGTAGGCGTGTTCATCTATGGGCGGCGTCTACACCCCCTCGCCGGACTGCTGGCTGGCGGACTGCTGGCCGCCAATCCCTTTTTTCTGGCTTTTGCCCGCGTCGCCTTCACCGAGACCGATGTTTACCCGGCCTGCGCGCTGGTATGGCTGCTGATCTGCGCTGACCGGTTGAACGAACAGCCGACCCTGGGCCGGGCGGCCCTCGTAGGGGTGGTGCTGGGCCTGGCACTCTCAGCCAAAGCCACCATGCTGGCGGTGGTGCCGGTAGTTTGGTTTGCTGTGGGGTCATCGAGGGGATGGTCGGCGCTTGCGCGCGTGGGGATGATCGCGCTCATCACCCTGCTGGCAGTGGTAACATTCTTTATCGTTCCCCCTGAACACCTTACCAACCCGGCCATCCTGGCGGGGCTGCGCTGGCGGCTCGATCACGAAATGACCTTCAACCCCGCCTTCCTGCTTGAGGCCGCCGCCCTGCACCTGCTGTGCATTGTGTTCAAATCTGGCCCGCTGACTGGCGCGGCCATGCTCCTGGCGCTGGCGCTGGCAGTTGTCCAATGGCCTACCCGCCGCGCCATTCGTCTGCCAACACTCATCGTTCTGGCATACGGCGGCGGCTTACTCCTGCTGCCCCTGGCCCAAACGTTCTACACCATCCCCATCCTGCCCGTGCTGACCTTGCTGCTGGCGGATCTATTCACCCGATGGCTGGCACAGCGCCGCAAGCTGGCTGCCGCCCTTGCCGCGCTGGCGCTGGTCTCCACCACCGTGGACCTGGCCCTCTGCTACCCCGATTTCAACCTGAACGGCTATCAATGGGTCGGCGCGCGCGTCATCGCCGGACGACCTACACTTGGCTATCGCAGCGTCGTGCAGACGCCCTCCGATGGCGTGGAACAGGTCTTTCAATGGTTGAACGCCCATGCCGCTCCAGGCGCGCGCGTGCGGGCCTATGTACTGCCCTGGCACATCGTTCAGGCCGCGGCCCCGAACCCCCATTACGCCATCGCCAACGGCTTCAAAGACCACTCTCCCAATCCCGATTACGTGGTGATAGAAGTCAACGCCCTCATCCCCCAATCCTGGTGGACCCGGCGGAAGGCGGATACAGCCTCCATATTTGACCCACCCTACGACCCGGCCTGGTTAGAACAGCAATACGTCAAGGTCTATGCGGTCAGACGTGCCTTTGGCATCGAAATGGCAAGTGTGTGGCAAAAAAAGTGATCTTTACGGGTTTTGGGGCAGCACCTGAACGTAGCGATTGGCTGCCGCCGCCAGCCGAAAGTGATCTTCCAGCCCCGGAAAGCGCCGGGAAGCATAGACCGGACGGCCTTCGGCCAGCGCCTGCCGCACCGTCTCGATCAGCGAGGCGGCCACTTTGCCATCATTCCCGCGCGGCATGGCTTCGAGCAGTGTCAGTCCTGGTTTTTTCTCTTCTACATAAGCCAGGTAGGCAATGGCATAAATCTCCCGCCACTCCACAATGACCACCGCATTCTCCGGGAAGCGGCTCAGGTACATATCGGCCAGCAGGCGCGGCTCGCGCAGGCGTTTCACCGGAAACTGATAGTCCTCTTCCACAAACCCGGCCACCCCGCTCTTGAGCGCCTCCAACCGCGCCGCCCCCGGCGACCCCACCAGCGCCGCAGCCAGCACCAGGAACGCCAGCCCTGCCGCCGCCCGCCCCCCTCCTCGCCGCGCCACCCACCGCCATTGGCTCACCCTTTCGATGACTGCGCCACTGCCCGCCCCGGCCGCCGCCGCCAGTGGGATATAGGTGGATAAAAAGAATACGTATTGATCGCCCGGATGGTAGTTCAGCACAAAGTACAGCACCAGGCCGTAAGAGGCCAACAGGTAGCCTCCCTGCCAGGTGGAGCGCGCCAGAAGCGTCCACCACCCATACAACGCCAGAAGCAAAAACCACGCTGAAAACTCGCGCACAGAAATGCCGGTCAGGTAATCAATCAGCGCAGCACGCGCGGCTTCGCCACCGCCCGCGAACAGCACGTCGCGCCACTGCACGCTCGCCAGCGTCAGGGTAATTCGTTCCCATGGCGTGTCCATGTCTCCAGGCGTCAGGCCCCAGATCGAGCGTGACGGATAAAGCGTTACGTTGATAAAGCTAGAAGGCGGGTTGTTCAGATCAATGGCCCAGAAAGCCGCAAGCCACAACACCGCGCCCAACAGCAGCCCGCCGCCACCCGCCAGCAGAGCACGCCGCCACCCGGCGCGCCCCTCCCGGTAGACCGCCAGCCTCAGCACCACCAGGCCGGCAGCCGGAACCGCCCCAAGAACCGTCGTCGCGTGGATTCCCAACCCCAACCCGGCCAACAGCGCCGCCGCAAAGAGCGATCCGCCCCGCTCCCCTGGGTTATTCAGCCAGCGCAGCGTCAGCGTCAGAATCCAGGCCAGAAAGGCCGCGCCAGGGGCATACACTTCCGCAATCACCGCCTGTGACCACAGGGTGTACGAAAGCGCCAGCCAGACCGCCGCCAGCCCGGCCCCAGCCCGGCTGTTGGTCAGCAGACGGCCCAGCACGTACACTCCCGCCACTGCCAGGGCCGCCGCCAGCGCCGAGAAGAAGTTCACCCGCCAGGCCGGGCTGTGAATGGGCAGTAACCCCACCAGCCGGGCCAACAGCAGGTAAATGGGATATCCGGTCGAATGGGTGTGGCCCAACGTGTACGCCAGAGTTTGCAGTTCGGCGCTGTCACCGTACAGCACATCGGGGGCCAGCGTGCGCGTGTAGATGGCCCACGCCCCTACCCCGCACAGCGCCGCAAGGACGGTATCGAAGCGGTCCAGTTCTCGCACAACATAGTTCTTCATGGACGTTTACTGAATTGTCATATAAACTGCGGCTGCGCCCGCTAAAACCCCATCTTCTTGATGAGCGAATAAAGAATAGCCTGGCCTTGAGAGCCAGGCTAGGGTTGCAGGTTCCGCGTAAGTTAGAGTTTTCTCCGAATGGCCCCGGTGAGGGATAGTTCGCGGGCAAAATGGCACTTGGCAAAATGGTTCGGCTCAACTTCCTCAAGCGGCGGGTCCTCAACTTTACAAATATCTTTAGCATAGGCACAGCGCGGGTGAAAGTAGCATCCCGAAGGCGGGTTGGCCGGGTTGGCGACCTCGCCCGTCAGCAAGATGCGCTTTTCGCGCGGGCGCGGGTTGGGGACCGGAATGGCCGACATCAGCGCCTCAGTATACGGGTGCTTGGGTGAAGAAAACAGGTCAGCCGTGCTGGCAACTTCTACCAGCTTCCCCACGTACATCACCGCTACCCGGTCGCTGATGTGCGCCACCACGCTCATATCGTGAGCCACAAACAGGTAAGTCAGCCCCATGCGCTCTTGCAGGTCCTTCAACAGATTGAGAATTTGCGCCTGCACCGACACGTCCAGGGCCGAAACCGGTTCGTCGCAGACGACAAACTTAGGGCCAGGCGCCAGGGCGCGCGCCACGCCAATCCGCTGGCGCTGCCCGCCCGAAAAGGCGTGTGGGTAGCGGCGCATGTACTCGGGCCGCAGCCCTACCAGAGTCAGCATTTCGGCCACCCGATCTTCCAGTTCTTTGCCCTTTGCCAGCCCCATCGCCCGCAGCGGCGCGCCCACGATCTCCAGCAGAGTCATGCGCGGGTTCAGCGAGGCGTAGGGGTCCTGAAAGATCATCCGTATCGAGCGCCGCACATGCACCAACTGCTCTGGCTCCAGTTGGGCAATATCTACCTTGCCCAAGGTCGGGTCGCGGTACAATATTTGCCCCGCCGTCGGGTCGTAAGCCCGCAGGATACAGCGCCCGGTCGTGGTTTTCCCACAACCGCTTTCTCCCACCAGGCCCAGCGTTTCGCCCTCGTTGACAAACAGGCTGACGTCGTCCACGGCCTTGACATGCCCGACCACTTTCCGCAAAAACCCCCGTCGGATTGGGAAGTACTTTTTGAGCGCATTCACCTGGAGGAGCGGTTCTTCGGCCTGCGGTGGCCGGACGTCAACTTCATTTTGAAGGGTTGATTGCATAATTCACCTGTGGCTCTTTCTCAGATGGAGCTTCGCCATAAAGATGACAGCGCACCATGTGGCCCGGTTTGGCCTCTGTTACCGTTGGGACGATCCGATCGCACAGGTTCGGGATCGCTTCGGGACAGCGCGGGTGGAACGGACAGCCCTGTAAGCGGCTGTAGGGGTCAGGTACCATCCCTTTGATAACGTTCAACCGGCGGCTGCGGTTGGGATTTAAAATCGACTCGTCTAGATGTGGAATTGACGAAAGCAGACCGCGCGTATAGGGGTGCAGCGGCTCGAAGAAGATTGACTGCACGTCCGTCTGTTCGACGATTCTCCCCAGGTACATCACGGCGACTTCGCTTGCCATTTCGGCCACGACCCCCAGGTTATGGGTGATATACATAATCGCCATCCCCAGGTCGTGCTGGAGGGCGCGCATCAGGTCCAAAATCTGCGCCTCGGTGGTCACGTCCAGCGCCGTGGTCGGTTCATCAGCAATCAACAGACTGGGATTGCACGAAAGCGCCATGGCGATCACTGCGCGTTGGCGCATCCCACCACTCAGTTGGAACGGGTAATCGTCAATCACCTTTTCAGGCCGGGGCATACGCACCCGGCGCAGAATATCAATGGTCATTTCGCGGGCCACTTTGGGGGTCACGTTGCGGTGCAGGATAATGGCTTCCATAATCTGCTGCCCCACCGTTCGCACCGGGATCATGGCCGTCATCGGTTCCTGAAACACCATCGAAATTTCATTGCCCCGGATCGAGCGCATTTCGCGGCTGTTGGGATTGAGCTTAGCAATGTCAATGCAGGTCACCGTGCTGTTCTCGCCCGGTTTGCCCTCGCGTTTGTAATACAAAATTTGCCCGCTGACAATCTTGGCCGAAGGCGGGAGCAAAGACATCAGAGACAGCGAAGTGACGCTCTTACCACAGCCGCTTTCGCCAACGATGCCAATCGTCTTGCCGCGCTGGATTTTTAAATCCACCCCATCCACGGCGCGCACCACCCCTTCCGCCAGGTAAAAGTAGGTATGGAGATCTTTGATCTCAACAAGCAGGTTTGATTCATCCATAGCAGCCTCGCGTTTAAGTGACGTAGGGGTCGGCGGCGTCACGCAAACCGTCTCCCAGGAAGTTGAACATCAGCACCGCCGTGATGACAAAGGCCACCGGCCACAACAGCCAGGGGATTTGCGCAATCACTGAAAGATTTTGCGCGTCGTTCAGCAGCACGCCCCAACTGAGCGTCGGCGAGCGCAGCCCGATCCCCAGGAAGCTGAGCGAGGTCTCTCCCAAAATCATCCCCGGAATGGAGATGGTCAGCGACACGATGATGTAGCTGGCAAAGCCCGGCAGCATGTAGCGCGCGATGATGCTCGCTTCGCTCTCGCCGTCTAACCGGGCCGAGAGGATGTAATCTTCTTCGCGCAGGCTTAACATCTTGCCGCGCACCGTGCGCGCCAGGCCGGTCCATCCCAAGATCGAAAGGATGATCGTAACGTAAAAGTAGGTGCGCAACTGCGGCCAGTCTTGCGGCAGGGCCGCCGCCAAAGACATCCACAGCGGAATGGTCGGAAGCGACACCAGCACGTCAATGACGCGCATGATGACCTCATCCACCACCCCGCCGAAGAAGCCGGCAATCCCTCCGAGCGCCAGGCCAAAGAAGAACGAAAGGGCAATGCCGATCAGCCCAACGGTGAGCGAAATACGTGCCCCATAGAAGATGCGCGAAAGTAAATCGCGCCCTACGCTGTCTGAGCCTAAGAGAAACAGCGGCATATCGGCTACGCCCGTGCCAAACAAATGCCAGTTGGTTTCCCACAGCCCCCAGAATTTGTAGGTGTCGCCGCCAATGAACAGGCGAATGGGGTAGATGACGTCGGTATTTTCCTTGTACTTTGGGCGCATGGTGATGGGGTCGCGATCGCGGATGACCCCGTAGATAAAAGGCATTCGCCAGTTGCCGTACACGTCGCGGATGTGAATCTGAGCCGGGGGCTGCTCGGTATTGGACCGGAAGCGTTTTTGCGGATCATGCGGTGAAACAAATTCCGCAAAGATGGCGATGAGGTAAAAAATCCCCAACACCACCATGGCGATTTGTGCCAGGCGATGCCGCCTGAACTTCCACCACACCAACTGCCACTGACTGGCGCGGTAAAATTCTTCTTCCTTCCGGGCGTCCAGCTTGCGCCGGGCTGGCGCCGCCTGTTCGACAATCTGTTCGGGAACCGCTTGTCGCGTCGTCATGCCGCCTCCATATTCCCCAACCGCACGCGCGGGTCCATCACCGCCAGCAGAATGTCTGAAATCAGACTGCCGATGGCGGTAAGCGTTCCGATGATGACAATATACGCGCCGGCGGTATACATATCTTGCTGCATCAGCGCGCGCCACAGCATTGGCCCGGCCGTGTTCAGGTTCAGTACGATCTCCACAATCGTCCCACCAGAGAAGAACCAGACCAAGAGCCACCCAAAGGTGCTGATAATTGGGTTCAGGGCGATGCGCACCGGGTAGAGCAAAATCACCTTCAATTCCGAAAGGCCCTTGGCGCGCGCCACCGTTACGTACTGCTTGCGCAGCTCATCCAACATCGTCGCGCGCATGGTGCGGATCAGGTTGGCCGTGCCGCCAATCGCCAGGATGATGACAGGCAGCCAGAGGTGATTCAGCAGGTCGAGGAACTTGGCCCAGCTCCAGGGCAGCAGCTCGTACTCTGGAGAAAACAGCCCCCCCACCTTGACGCCAAAATAGCGGTAAGAAGCGTACATCAGCACCAGCGCCAGCAAAAAGCCCGGCACTGCCAGGCCAATGAACCCCAGAAACGTAAAGAAGTAGTCAATGAGCGAGTACTGCTTCACCGCTACCAGAATACCGACCGGGATCGCGAATGACCAGCACACCACGAAGGCCAAAAAGGCGATGAAAAAGGTCATCCCCATCCGGCTGCCAATGATCTCATTAACCGGCTGGCTGAAGGAATAGGAATAGCCGAAATCGCCCTCGAAGATGATGCCAGAGATCCATTTGAAGTAACGCTCGTAGGCCGGGCGATCCAATCCATACTGCCTGGTCAACCGTTCAATTTCAACCTGGTCCAACTGCGCGCCGCTGGCACGCAGGCGGTTAATATGCTCCGTGAGATAATCTCCAGGGGGAAGTTGAATGATGATAAAGGCCAGGATGGAGATTAAAAAAACCTGCGGGACGATCCGCACAATACGCCACAAGATGTAATTTAGCATTCTGACTCACCTCCAACTCAGAACGGATCAGAAGCAAAGCAATCCTCACCCGGTTCAAGATATTATAGCGCACCCGCTCGACTCATATTCCTTTTCTGCGGGCATTCTGGAACGCTGAGCTTGCAAAAAGCCGGGTTGTCTGAGGTGCATGGCGCTCAGACAACCCGGTGTTCATCATCTACTCAATCTTGTTCCAGGTACAGCCAGGCGTCTGGCTCTACGCAAGCAGCCTATGCCTTATGCGCGCACGCCGCCCTCGTAGTAGAACGCTTCAGGATGGTAGGTGGACAGACCGTAGGTGTCCCAGCCGATGGGGGCGCCGGGGCGCGGCAGGTTGCGCATGTTCTTGTTGAACAGCAGCGGCGCCGGGCAGGACTGGATGATGCCGATTTCCAACGGCCGCTCGGCCAGGAAGTCGAAGATCTTCTGGCCCCACATCACGCGCTCATCCTCGCTCACAACCGAGGTCATCTGGGCGAAGTACTCGTACAGGTCCTTAATCCACTGCGGCGGTTCGATCAGCCCTTCAGCCGTCTTATCAGCAGCCTGATACCACTGCGTCCAGGCCGAACAACACGTCCCTTGGGCAGCATCGGCGGTGGGGATGAACCACTGCGGCTGGATGTGCAGGAGCATATCCGTGCAGCGGTCGGCGTGCCACACCCCGCAGTACACCTGATGGGTGTTCATACGCTCGCCGTACAGCGATTCCTGGATTTCCTTCGAGGTCGCTTCGATGCCGATGGCGTTCCAGTAGGTCGTGATCATTTCCGAAATCTCGGCGCAGGACGGGCCAACGCGCGGGCCGGCGTGTTCGATGAGGATCTTCAACGGCTTGCCATCCGGGCGAACGCGCTTGCCATCTGGACCTTTCTTGCAGCCAATCGAATCGAGCAGTTCTTCAGCCTTAGCCGGGTCATAGGTTGCCCAGGCAGAGCCGTATTTCGGCTTGTAGTACTTCGAGGTGGGGTGCGGGCAAATCTGACCGGCCAGCGCCAGACCGTAGAACTTCGACTCGTTGATCTCATCGCGGTCAATGGCTATGGACAGCGCCTGCATAAACTCAGGGTGATTCTGGATCAGATCGTTCCAGCCTTCGTCCGGGTTCCCATCGGCATCCGCCACGTAATGCTGCGGGAAGAACACGTAGCGGTCCGACATACAAGAGGACATATCGGCCACCATGTAATTGCTGTTGGCCTCATTTTCCTTATAGAACGGGTAGTCGGCAATCGTCACATCATGCATCCCGACGATATCCAGCTCGGCCTGGGTAATCTTCAGCTTGTTGGCTTCCAGGTTGGCAACGTAGTCGTAGCGCAGGGTATCAATGTACGGAAGCTGATTACCGGCCAGATCCACCTTGAAGTAATAGGGGTTGCGCTCCCACAGGTACAGGCCATCAGACGGGTTATCAACGATGATCCAGGCGTTAATCTGCGGATAATCCTTGGCGCTCAGGCTGCCAAAAGTCGGGCCCTGCCACGAGCCAACGCCCCAGCCGCTCCAGTTGTTGAAGAGGTTAACCCAGCCCTCTACATTGGCATCCTTAACCGCCTGCTCCAGTTCGGCGGGATCGGCATATTTGGGGTGGAATTTCTTCAGGAAATGCGAGGGGTAGATCGGGCCGCCGCTGTTGGAGTGCCAGCGGGTCATGTGCGCCGCGAAGTTACCAAACGGCACGGCAAAGGTGAACTTGTAGGTGAAGTCATTGAGGATATCCACCTTCATCGGCTCGCCGCCAAAGCGGAACTGCCAGCCCGGCGCGCTCTGAATCTCGGTGTTCAACTGCCAGTCTTCCCACCAGAAGCGCACGTCCTCGGTCGTCATCGGCGTACCGTCTGACCACTTCAGACCCTTGCGCATGTAGAAGGTCCACTCTTTGCCATCCGGCGTGACCTCGTAGCTCTCTAACACGTTGGCGTAAATGGTGCGATAGTCCGCGTCAGAATACTGCAGCAGGCGTTCTGAGTTGAGGTCATAGTTGCTGACCATCCAGATGGGGTCAAAGTGGCTCATGCGGATCTCGCCGCCGTACACGCCGATGGCTTCGCGCCCGCCCACCACAAAGGGGTTTTCAGGCAGACGATCCGTGATAGGCGGCAGCTTGCCAGCTTTCACCCTTTCTTCCAGCATGGGCGGCTCGGTAAAACCTTTCGGCACTTCCACCGTCACCTGCACCACCTGGGTCTCTTTGACGGTTTCCTTCACCACCTGGGTCTCTTTGACGACCTCTTTGACAATCTGCGTCTCTTTGATGACCTGCGGGGCGGCCGTCGGGGCGGCTCCACAGGCGGTTGCGACCGCGCCCACCAGTGCAGTCGCCGAAACCTTAAGAAATTCTCTTCGTTTCATTTGCCTGATCGACATATCTTCCTCCTGATAGGGCTTAAAAAGGGGGGTTCCGCCATAAACATTCGCACAGGGTTTCCCAGTATCATTTTACACTTCCTGGTAAGCATGTCTTTCATTTTTAGGACATGAGTTTAAACAATTAGGCCATATTCCATTCCTCCCGTTACTGAAGATCCAGCCGGAGCACGTCTTCGCCGACCTGAATTTCCATCGCTGCGCAGGGGAACGCAACGCTGGTGTAAGCATTTTCATAGTGGGGAAAACCCCACAGCGGCTCTTCGATCTGATTCACCCCAAACGGCCCTTCCCAACCCAGTTCGAGATGATCGCCGCGCGCAGTCACGAAGCGCGCCGTTCCATCCTGGTACTGAACGCTCCCGCCGAGAACCCTTTCCTGGAAGGCCGAAAAATCGCCATCTTGGGCGGCGCGCCCCATCTGGCAGAACCAGGCGTTCTCGCAGCCCGCCGAGCGCAATTCTCGCCAGGCGTAAGGCCCTTCCTGGCAGAGTTCCATAGCGTTGG
>Ga0101944_10000321_pt1 | contig 146959 bp, 137 predicted proteins | sample DewCreD2012metaG_FD_75245 | JGI IMG/M metagenome (GOLD analysis project Ga0101944, IMG submission 75245) | Hot spring sediment bacterial and archeal communities from British Columbia, Canada, to study Microbial Dark Matter (Phase II) - Dewar... ...
CAGCTATTTATGGTGGGGGGGCATTAACATCCACTAAACATAATTCTGATGTAGAAAATTTACCATCACAAATTATTGCTACTGAAGGATCAATTTGTACGGTTAATTTTTTATTACGCAGGTTACTAAAGTTGCGACAATACCTAAATTTTCTACTTTTTGGTATACACCCATTAATCAATCTAACATTGAACCAATTGTTTTAAATGAAGGTGAGGGTTTATCAATATATTTTGCTACTAATAGTTCTGTAGGGCAAGCTGATTTTTTATAGAATTTATTGCAATATAATATGGCAGTTTTAGGAACATATATTATCAATCAGTCAGATATTGTTCTTTCTCAATCTGGGAATGGAATCATATCTTTATTTAATAAAACAAACAGCGGTAAGATTGTTAGAATTAAAAATGTAGAAATTCAAAATTTTCGGAGAGATGCAATTTGTTCGTACAACATCTCAAACAAGTGGGCAGGAGATTAATGCTGTAAAATTAGACAGTAATGCTCCTAATCTGCCTAGTCAAATTAAAATATTTAAAAATGGTAATCCCACCGTTGGTCAACCGATGAAATTATACAAGGCACTGAAGTAACTATTACAGGATCTACAAACAATAACAAAACATTTCGTGTCCGTTCTGCTACGGCTACAGTTATTACAGTTGAAACTCAGTATTCTGTGACCATTGAAAGTACTAATAACAATGCAGTTGCCACTGCTTATATTCCTGTCAAATTAGGACGTTTTACAATGTTTCATAATTTTTTCGCTGCGACTAGCAATACTTTTATGAACAAGTTTAATATTGGTGAAAAATACTACTTTTGGTAGTGTATATAGCAACGTTGTAAATAAAACAAATGCTTCATAACCAATATACATAGCAGAAGGAGAAGGAATAGCTATTATAATGAACAATACGCTTGATCTAGATGCTGCAACTGCATCAAAAGAATTCCATCATTATATGATTGAGGTTTTATTTACCGTAGATTTTTCACCTGAAAGTACATATATAATACGGTCTGCAGTTACTGGACAAAATATTAAAATTAAGAATATATCTATTTCTGAAACAGGAGATACTTCTACACCCTATTTCATGGTGGTTCCGTTTGATGCAATTGAACCAAATGCATTGTTAGATTCCTCAAGAGATGTTAATTATATTAAATTAGATTCTGCTGTGCCTTCTGTGTCAGATTATATCATTATTAAAAAAGATGTTCCTTTATTCCCAAAAAGATTTACTTCTGGAAACCCATTATTTCCTTTGTCATTCGGGTCCGCAGTACCAGCAAACGGTTTAAATTATTTGGTAGTAAAGGATTTTATTGGTCCTGTGTATGCAGTATTTTCCCCAGAAAAGTCTGAATTGGCTGTTAATCCTACCAACACTATAATAAATAATTTTCATAGCATTTCACAAAAGGAAACATCTATATTTCAAGGTAACGATCTATATTTATCTGAAGGTGAGGGTTTAGCAATAGTAGCTGCTGCTGAACCATTAAGTGATGTTGCTGCTAGTACTGCTCAACAGGTTAATAAATTTGGTATGGGTAAATATGAATATAATATTCATTTTACAGTTGAATACATTACTAGAACACTAATTTTAACAGGCTTAGTTGCAAATTCAGAAGCTAGAATATATACACATAATACAACAACAGAATTAGCAGGAATTGAAAATTCTTCTATTACGTTTTCATATCAATATGTGTACGAAAATAACACATATATCGATATTGTAATTATTCATAATCAATATCAATATTATAAAATTGATAATTTATTGTTAACCAATAGTGATACTGTTATTTCAGTACAGCAAATTATTGATAGAGTTTACAGTAATATATAATGGCTATTTCATTTGATGGTTCAAATCGTATTATCAGTTTAAGCTTAGGCATTACAGGTCTAAGAATACACGGATTGTATTCTCGGTGGAAAGAGTGGGTTTTGCAAAATGAACTTCTATTCCTTTGTATGTGTTTTTAGAGAACGGATGGCGTATTAAACCACAAAAAGCTAACCATACATTAAATGTAATAGATGGTATTATTTTAGTTAATAACGGTGGCGATCCATTTAAAAATACTATTGGATCTTATATTGTTAGAATTAATTATCAACAGCCCGTGTAAGCAATTGGGTTTAACACCGGCGGAGGCGGAAGCAGTATTACTGTTAATGATATATTAGACGAAGATTTGTCTACTCATAATGTACCAAATAGTACAGCAGATATTCTGAAGAAAGCCAAACAATATACCGAAGATAATACGGCACTTATTTTAGCTGGTTAATAAATGGCTTATACATTGTTTATTAGTATCACACTTGGAACCGCTAAAACTGGTTTAGCACTCAAAGCCTAACTATTAAATTCAGACGGAACTAATTTAGGAACAGAAATAAGTAGTGGTTTTTATGAAATAGGTGATATTATATGTGGACACATAGCTTTCCAGATGGCTTTCGCGGTGGAATAAAATTCTACCCAAATGGACAAGCAGGAAATATCCTAACTTTTATGACAATAAACCCAGAAGAAACTGAAAATGTAGATACTAAACTATCTGATGCAATTATTGCAATACAAGAAAATCAAGATAATGTCAGCATAGAGGTTGGACACTCAAATGCTAGAAGTTATGCATCTATAGATACTCCAGTTTCTGGCTCCGATTCTACTATACTCGTTAAAACAGTCGTTATATTCAACAACCCCAATATTTCTGCGCATACTGGAAATATATTCAATGGTTCTAACTTTACTATAAATAAAGGACAATAACAGAACAATCAGAATAGTATAAATGTCACAACTGGAATCAGAAATGAATAAAACTGTATATATTGAACATAAAGTAAATAATGTATTATCAAATGCTTTTTCTGTAGTTTTATCAGACCAAAATGGAACTTTCGGCATTCGTTCAGCAGATGGAAACATATTGGTTCCTGCAAACACAGCGGTTGATAATCCTTCTACTGGCGTATATCAGTATACAACTGATTTTTTAACAAATGTTATATATGTAGTATCTTGGAAAATAATAACTAACGATGGTGATGCTCCTCAATATGTACAGCAAGAAATCGGTCCTTTTACCGAAATATCAAGTACAATTAGAGCGGTTGCTGATTCTAGGGGTGAATTTAAGCAAGGAGCTAGCGTAGTATTATTCTTACGTGTAACTGATTTGGATGGTAATGCACAAAATGCTAGCAGTATTACAGTAGGCATTAATGGTCCATCAGGTGATATAGTTAATACAGCTACAACCCCTGAACTGGTACAAACCGGTTTTTATGCTTATGACTGGACTATACCAGAAACAGCATCAGTTGGCGAATATTATATCACTTGGACCTATACCGTCAATGGAGCTACTCAGGTCGTAATTCAAAGTATTATTGTTTCTGCCGATCCAGATTTAACTAATATCAATTCTTTATATGGTGGCAAGCAAGCCATTAACCGACAAGCACTTACAAACCTTATTCTTCCCATACAGTCCATTCCGGTATATAAAGAACCAGCTAAGCCATCTAGAGATAGAAAAAATTATGATTTTACCTGGCCTCGATGGAATCAATCCTCTGGTGTAAGAATATATAGAAATGATATTATAATAAATGAAAACATAACAGTAGATTATTTTAAAGGTAAAGTTGCTTTTGATGTAACTCAAACTGAATATGATAGAATAGAAGCTTCATATAATTTTAGATATTTTAGCGATGAACAACTAGACACGTTTTTGAATAATGCTGTCCAGATGTATAATATATATCCACCAGTAACTTATTATGGCTTGCCACTAATAAGTACAATGTGGGTTCCTACCATATTATATGGTGCTGCTGTAGATGCTATTAGGGCGTTTCTATTAGCAATTCAATTCCCTGAGATTCAATTGATATTGGGCAATGTTGAGGCTGCGAGTCGTGTATTTTCTAACTTAGAATCATTGAAAAAGAATTATGAAGATACCTGGAACAAAGCATTAGAACAGAAGAAATTGGGACCATACGTAGGACTAACCAGATTCGTTTCTACGCCAGAATTCGCACTTCCGGGTGGAAGAAGTAGATGGTTCCGTTATTTATTCTCGTCCGGCAGTGGTAGTTAAGTCATATAGCCCTATTTTCAGTTGAAATACATATTTAACTGATGTGTATAGCAGAGGAATATTACATTCTTCAATCCGATTGTATTCTTATCATATATATCAAAGATTAAAATGAGCTATAGATTAAACGATCCTGATGGTTCGCGTACCACAGAAGAAGCTATTCATAACATAAAAAGCAGAACTCTAAAAGAGCATATTGTACAACTAGTTATTTTAGTAGACTTGAAACAAAGACATACTGAAAGTGTGACAATAACAGATTATGGTATTGATAATAGTGGTAATTTTATTTCAGATGAAAAGCTAATATCTGCTAAGCCTGATTGGCTGATCCAAGTGGGTGATAAAGCCTTTCCCACAGAAGTTTGTGTACATTCTGAAAAATTTAACATCGTAAGCTTCAAATCTGTAAAATTAGAAAGATTATGCAGAAATTCAAATAATAGAATATTTGTTATTAGAGAAAACTATTATCTTTCATTTGATAGCAATTGTGCCAGTAAAATATTAGACTGTATTCCAGTGCAAACAATTCCTAAAATTTATGGAGGGAAACCGTCGATTATATTAGATATGACTGTTATTAATTATATGATAAATAACGGTAATATAAAAAAATTGAATTATTTCGATGAGTCACTAAGATTAATGAATAGTTTATCTTGGATATTTGCATGATTCCTGTTTTTAAAAGAAGCCCATTTCGCTACCCAGGTGGTAAAACAAAAAAATCAATTCAAAAATTGATATTATCATATTGTCCAGATGATACTATCGAATATCGGGAACCGTTTGTAGGTGGTGGTGGTATATTTTGGGCCATGGATCCTAAAATTAATAGATGGATTAACGATATAAATAGCGGATTGATATCTGTATATGAAGCTTTACGAGATAGATCAGAAGATTTTATAAATAAATGTAAAGAAATATTAGCGGCTCAGCCTGGTGAAGAAGAAGTTGCGACTAAGGGTACGGGGAAAAAATATAATAAACGATTAGGAGAAGTATTCAATTTTCTAAAATACAATAAAGAAGTAGATCAAGCTTTAAGGTATTTCTTTATCAATAGGACAGTTTGGGGTGGCCGTGTTACCTATGATCCTACAATGGAATCTAGAATGTACTATTCTAATCCCGCCGGTTGGAATATCGTAAATACTAATCGTTTATACGAATCAGCTAAACATATGCAAGGGGTTAAAATCACAAACGAAGATTATTCTACTGTGCTGTCAGCCCCAGGGGAAAAAGTTTGGATATACCTGGATCCACCATATCTAGTAGATACAACTTCCAATAAAGGGTCAAAATTGTATGAATTTGGATTTACAGAAAAAGATCATGCTAGATTTGTAGACCAGGTTAGAAAATGCAGTCATAAAATATGCATATCTTATGATAATTGCCCTAGTATTAAAGAATGGTTTGCAGGTGATAGTTTTTATATTTATGAACATAAGTGGACCTATTGTGGTTCTTCTTTAAAAGAAAAACAAATAGGTGAAGAATTGATTATTACTAATTATCCTAAAAATAAAGGGGTTGATGATTTATTTTAGAATTTAATTATTAATATGAATAGCACTAATATTATTAGTTTTATTATATTTTATTTAATAATTATTCCTGTTCATGCCTCACAAAGAGTTAACATTTATTCAAAAATAGTACAAGATGTTGAACAACGTTTAAACAATAGTACGAAGGACATTTTCATACAATTTGACCATACAACAAAAACATATATTTTGAATAAGAATTGTTGGACATATGATATAGATTTATCAGCCGTAAGTGTATGGAATTCGTGTTCTGGCTCTGCAGGAGGGGGTACTTTAATTAATTCTCGCGTTATTGTTGATGCGACCCATTTTTGTAAACCTGATGGCACTGTATATAGATTTGTATCCAAATCCGGTGCTATTTATGAACGAACCTTAATTGCTGGTGTAAACATAGGCGATGATATTCATTTAGGATTGCTCAATACCAGCCTGCCAGATCAAATTACAAAACAATTACAATCATGGGAAACAGATATATTTACAACATATAACCCCATGAGGCCCTAAAATGCATTGGTATAAAATAGCTTCTGCTTCAATTGCAATAGATATGTCTAACTATCGAAAGTCCCTACAAAATAGGGTCAATAATCTAATCGATAGTATGCAAGAAAATCAAAATAGAATAAATAATTTGTCTTTAGACGTATCCCCTCATGTTGCATCTTTACAACAAGTGCATTATCCTAAAATTAATACTTTTATTAATATTGTTATTTCAAAAAATGTTAAAGCTATTTCAAAATTAGCAATGCATTTATTTCAATGGGTTATAAATAATAGAAAAAAAGAAGAAGAATTGCTAAAGTCTAATTGGGACTATAACAAGTGGAGTGAAATAAACAAAAAATGGGCAAACATCAATAATACAGTTCAATGGTTATGGGATTTGTCTTCGAAATTTAGCAATGAACCTATATATAGTATAGAAGAAATAAATAATGATATGACTAAATTACTTAATGAATCATATACCAATATGTGTAAAATAGCTGACCTCATTAGAGGAGCTATATCTAGAATTAATAATTGGAATGGTAGTAAAATTAAAATAACAGCCAATGCTATTAATCCGGAAAATGATTGGTATGTAGCTGAAACCGATGCATCGGTAAGTGTTGGGGAAGCTGAATTTTCAATTTTTAACATAGACAACAATTGGGTGATAGATGATATTATGGAAGCTGGTGGTGGCATATATAGTGATTTTACTTCTGAAACAGACCAAATAGACTATTTTTCCTTAATACAAGAGATTAGGCATCCGGGGTCTACTTCTCATAAAGGTAAAATTAAAACTTTATATACCGCTCGTCCTATAAAGGATCGTAAATTATACGAAGGAGCGCAAGAAGTTCCTGCTGGTTTGTTTTTAACCGAAAATATAGATTTTGCAACGTATTTTGGGGATGATTATAATGAAAAAAGAGACGTGTGGAAAATAAGAATTGATAGCCGTTATTTAATACAAACAAATAATGCTCCTGGAAACCGTCAATACCAAATTGTAGGTACAGGAATGGTTCCAGTAAAAAAGATGGAATTAATTATTGCCAACGATGAAGATAGTAAACAATATTAAATTTTTGGCAAGTTGTGAATTATCCAGATGGGGGAGGTGTTAGTGATCAAACAAAGAATATTTGGATGAAGAATAAAGGACTATGAATTATTTATAAGAACACTTAGGTTATGGGTATTTTTTATAAACAGAATTGGTATAACTTTTTAAAAAGTGCGTCTGCAAATAAAGTATATCATTCTACCCATGAAAAAAATATATCTAATATAATGCAAAATGGTTTATTAATAAACCAAACTGCTAACCACACCCTTGCTGGCGATTGGGCCGTAGAATATTATGGAATGCAACCTATTTATGTTAGCTTGAAACCTGATATCTACTCTGGAATTGTCTTAGAAATAGATGCAACAGGATACCAGTTATACCCAGATTTACCTGCGTTAATAGACACTGGAGCCTACTTAGATGAAAACGGGTTTATTTGGTGGGAAAATCCACCAAAAGGATTTGCCGATCAAGAATACGATATTCAAGATATTTTAAACGATATCGATTTAGCTAAAAAAGTAATAAAATTAACTGGTACAGCAGCTATTCTAGAAAATATACCATCAAATAGAATTAAATTATTAAGATGAGTAACACAAATAATTTGAAGTTTTAATAAGGGTAGCTAATGATTATATAGTATATTGTATTATGGCAAAAATAGTAGCTAAAAATATGATCAGCTTTGATTTGGCAGATTGGATTAAAGTTGGATTTCAATCTAAGTGGTTAAACAAACAACAATTAGCTAAAATAGCCAAACTTGGGCGTCCTGCTAAGATACCCCCTCGCGGGGTAGGAAGACCTCGGAATAATATATTTGCTACTGATAAAATCATTTTAACTTTATATCAACACGCTAATTTAACGACATATGATATAGCAAAATTGTTACACATATCTCCTTTTGCAGTTAGAAATGTATTAAAAAAACACAATTTATATAAAATACCAACTGAATTGGGCACACCGGATGTAAACAATGAATCTCTTTAAGGCTATATTTGCATCTAAATAGATGCTGAAACCGTTGCTTATATTGTGTTAAATTATTATGACTTTGAAACAGTAGATACCCCATTTAGCATTGTGGCAGGCCAAAGGAGAAGATGTTAAAAATCGCAGAGATTCTATTCAAAAAGGGACCAATGCTATTATTAATGGCATAAATGAACATATTTAAACAATAACTAGGCCGATCAACAAGTATAAGGCTACCCCTTACGTTTTAATACGATTTACAGATGCGAATTCTAGTGCAGAAATAGTAAATGGGACTTTCATATTTGTTATAGAAGGCACTTTAAACGCAAATAATGGTTATGTGTTAACTACTCCTAACCCTATTACATTAGATTCAAGCGATTTGATATGAAGTCAATTTCTGCTTCAGCAGATGTTGCTGCTGGAGTTAGAGACACGCTAGTATTGTCCGTACAGTCTGCTGGGAGCATCAGCTAGTGCTCTTGCTTCTTTAGCGTGGAGAGAATTGTTCTAAGGTTTTTTGAAAATATCGCAGTATATTATAGTATGAATTGGTATAAACAGTCAACATCTTTTATTGATACTATTATAGTAGGATCCTATACTAGTAGCACTTTGGTGTTATATGTTAAAGGGAAAAGATATTGTTACTCAGGAGTAGAGGGGCAATATTATGCTGAATTAATTGAAAGATGGAAAAAGTGGAAAAACAAACATAAAGCTGGTCAACAAGTAAGTATTCTAATTAAAAATCTTCGACCATATCTAGTTGATAATAAACAACAAGCATTAAATAGCAGAAGGGTTGGCAAGATTCTTTAGGTAACGTGCAAAGATATAGTTATGACGCATATACATGTCGCGTATATATAACTAATGTTGCAAATATTTCTGGAAATTCCAGACCAACGAAAAAGCAAAAGCAAAAAAGACATATAATACAATAAAAAAGCTGTGTCTAAAGTTTTTGATCAATTTAAGACAAATAGTATACCTAATCCAGTGCTATATTTAGGTTTATTGATATACATCATAAACCAAACAGTAGAATCCTAAAGAATCAGATGGATTTTAATTATGAAACAATACCAAAATTAGCGTTTTTATTTAAGGAATGTTTTCTATTATAGTATAATAGAATAGTAATGTTTAATTTTGGAGTTTTAAATGAATTATTGGTGGACTGGAGAAGATTACCGCTCCTAATGTGTAGAGGATTATTATGGCTATATATTATTGGCATGGAACTGCAGATACAAGTCCTGTTAACGTATTGAATTACAGTTTAAGCAATAGTAACAAAACTACATATCCTACATATACTCCTGGTTGGGGTGACACAGTTCAAGCTTATACCGGGACAGGTGGTGTAATTAATAATCCTTATATGGGTTTGACAGGCCCTGAGATAGATAATGTTTTTGTGACTTTAGCGAGTTGGGATATTAATAACTTAACCATTAACTGTCGTTATAGTCCTATATTTTTTAGTGGGAGTTCTTTATATATATATAGTGGTTTTACTATGCTCAATTCGAATTATGAAATATTTACAACCAGTGGTTTTACTAATGTTTACATTTCAAATAATGGTATTAATCTGCTTCGGAGTGTTCATAAAGGTACTGTTTTTACTGGGTCATACAACTGTACATTTACTAATTGCAATTTTGACGGGAAATTATATATTGAACATGGGGCTAATGTAACATTTAATACTTGTACATTTCGTAATATTCAATTTGCTGGATATGATACAGAGATTTTTTATAAACCTGGTGCTAGTCCTGAAGCTCCGTATTATTTACGTTTAGGGGGGAATGGCACATATTATTATAATCCCTCTGGTGGTGGTGGTGGTGGTGAGTGAGGGTGTGTATGGTTTAATGTGTAGAAGAAGAAGTTTCTAACCATAACATTCCGCAATTGGGGGACATAATAGAATTATATAAACTTAAGTGAATTGACGATACATAATTTATGAATGAAAAATTATATAATTTATTAAATAATCCCAATATTCATTTTTTCTTAGTTGCTACTCCAGCTTTAAAAAATATTATTGTAAACAATACTCATCCTTATATTACAAAATTAAGATCTGATGCAAAAGTAGCCTTATTAGAAGATAAGGCTTTAATATTAGATAAGCAAGACGTATATGATTTTATTAATAATCAATTAGAACCTTGTGGTACATTTTTGTTTAACACTGGGGAAATACGTGTAGTTGGTTGTCCAGAAATAAAAATTCAACAAGGTTAATATGATATAACTTTGAAAATATATTTAGGAGATACTATTGCCATGCAAGGTAGTATGAAGCCTAAAAAAGTCTTCAAAAACTTCGCTGAGTTTTGGAAATTAGTTAGAGTGCTTTCTGAAGAGCAAAGAACAACACTCACAAATAGCTTGTCTTCCGATGAACAAAAAGCTTTAAAAAATTCATACTGCAAAGGAGGATGGCAAGATCTTTTTATGCGCAATATATGTGATCATCAATTAGATAATATAAAAGATAAATTCGGCGTTGATTTGTTAGAAATACGTACCAGTGTAATCTCTGGTAAGCCATATTTAGTGAATAAGGAATTTTGGGCATACGTTAATAGATATTTTGAAACTTTCCCCTGGGAAGATATTGCATATATATTTGAGAATATAAAAGAACAACCCTATGATGATACTTATGTTAAATTGCTATATTCAAAGGGGTAGCATATGGGTTACACAACTGGTCGTGTACTAACTGATGATATTTTGTATCAGATTGCTAAAAAATATAGAAGTAGGAGTGAATTCCAACAAAAAGACCCATCTGCTTATAAAACGGCACGCACTAGGGGTATATTGAACCATATTACAAAGCATATGAAAACTGTAGGTTTTTCAGTACCTCAGTTGTTGTGTCGATATTTATTAGACACACTTTTGAAAGAACATTCTTTATATAATACTCGTAAAATTATTCCGCCCTATGAAATTGATATATATTATCCTAAATTAAAATTAAGTATTGAGTATAATGGTAAAGGTTGGCACACCACAGAACAAACCTTAAAGAGAGATTGCATCAAACAGCAATTATTATTACAGGCAGGCATATTCTCTGTTGTTATACACGAAAATAGCAGAGACTATGAGAAGGATATTAAAACTCAATTTGCATCTAATAAGGAATTTTTAGAGAAATTTAATCTCAAAGCTACAGATATACTTAATTGTCCCATTAATTGGGAGTATATTTATAATCAAACTACTTTAACTGAACGGATTAAGAACTTAAAAAGCAAAATTCATAGTTGTAGCACACAAAAAGAATTTCGTACTTTATTTAAAAAAGATTATACTTTTATGGTTAGACATAAGTTACTGTTTTTATTATCTTCTTTGCCCAAACAGAGGTATCAGTATTCAGATGAGCAGTTAATTAATATAGCAAATTCATTTTCTAATTATAGTGAATTTACAAATTCTACATATTATCATACATGTCGTCGCAAGAAGTTATTAGATAAAATTTCTTTACCAAGAAAGAATAAATGGAAAGATTTATCTAATGCGGACATTCTTTTAATGGTAGAAAAAACTAAATGTAAATATGCGTCTGATCTTAAAAGGTCTTTTCCTGAATTGTATTATGAAATAAAAAGAAGAAAATTTATATGGAAAAGTAGGAAAATAAAGAATGATCCTATGGAAATTTGGAATAAAATGAAAAATCTATGGGATTGCGGAATGACTAATGCTGCAATTAAAAAACAGCATACGGCTCTTTATAGCTCTTTTCAATTTAACAAGAAAAAGGGCAAATACTCTAATTTACAACAGAAAGGAACAAATGTCAAAGAAAAACAAATCTGTTACAACACTAGAGACCCCTAATAAAAAATCAAAACTTATTCCCTCTTTATCCGCATTAAATGAAGGGCAAAAAACATTGCTAAGAAGTTTAGCAGATGTAAAGAATTCTATTGTTTTGGTAGAAGGTATTGCAGGTTCAGGGAAAACGTTTTGTGCAGTTTCTTGGGGAATAGAGCAATTATTCAAGGGAAAATACAGTAAATTGATTTTTTCTAGACCAATTGTAGAAGCTGGCGAAAAATTGGGTTATCTGCCGTGGTGATTTTGATTCGAAAATTGCCCCCTATATGATCCCTATCTTTGATGCTATTAATGAGCACATTTCTACAACTGAAGTGCGGGAATTAATTGAGGAACAAAAAATAATTACTTTACCTTTAGCATATATGCGTGGCAATACGTTCAAGAATGCTTTTGTATTGCTAGATGAAGCTCAAAATGCTACTATGACTCAAATGCATCTATTTTTAACACGTATAGGCAGTGGAAGCAAAATGGTGGTTACAGGTGATTTATCACAATCTGATCTTGGATATAATAATGGCTTTGCAGATGCTATAGTTAGATTAAAAAACTTAGAAGGAGTTCAAATAGTATCACTGGATTCTTCAACTGTTGTTAGACATCCTATTATTGGAGCATTAAATGATCGTTATGCTCAGAAGAATAATGATTTGTATCAAATGCGTGATGTAAACCACAATGGGAACGGGCATCGGAAATTTATAAATCTGTCAAAGGATATATAGTAATTTCTTTTAATGAATACAATAGAGATATATTATGCCATTACATATTTCAAATATACTTTTTGCTCAACTAGATGACACCCCGCAGGAAATCCCTGAAACTGAGGTCACTTTTGAACAGTGGAAAAGAAACAACCCTAATATAATACGTAAAATAGAGATGTTCGTTAATACATATTGCGTGCGATTGAGGAGTGGATATCCACCTATAGACGAAGAAGGTTTTCGTAAATTAATAGAACTTACAAAACCCCCCATGTCCACTGAAGATGTCTATGTTTCCCGTGTCTTTATGGAAACTTTAGCTAAAATAGGAACAGAAACTGTTGATCAAGTAAAAACACGATTTTTTAATTGGGCACAAGAAAAACAAATAAATCAGCAAAGCACACCCGATGAAGAGACACCACTTGCTAGATTAAAATTAGATTTGAATTTATGCGAACAGCAGATTATCAATAGTGTAGAATTTAATAATTGGTTGAACGATCTTTCTAACAATACGGAAGATTTTTACTATTTAGACGGAGATTCTAGGTCGAGGGTTGACGCTTTTTTATCTAAACTAAACAAGAAAACTAAAGGCAAGTCTAATTTAGGTGATATAATACATAGTAGCGTAACACAATTTTTTGCCCTTCCTGATACGGGGACACCTTTATGGATAGAATTTGCTAAAAGACAGAATATAATACCAATAGAAGTAAATACCAGAAGACCTGGTGGGTTAAAAGTGCAATTATTGCACCATGCCATTCAGTGGTATCAACAAAACAACACCATATATCCACTATTAAAAGAATTGCTACAATATTTTTCTGTCAATAATAATATTGATCCCCATTTGAAAAAATTTCTTATTGATCATTCTATATCTGAAGCAAGTAATGTGATTCATAATAACAGCATCGATCAACCATATAGGAGTGATGAAGGTCGCAAACGACAATATGCCGACCCTCATGCTGTAGATCCTGCAAATGCAGTTACTGAAGTGAAAAGTCTGACAGATGCATCCATTGAATCAGGAAATAATCAGGCTGATATATTTATTAGCAAAAGTCGCAGTAACAACCCTGATGATGTATATTTCTATAATTATATACAATCGTTAAAAGAAGCGAAACATTACATTGAAGACGTAGTAATGTTCCCTATATTGATGTCTATTCGGACGGAGTTGGGTATTCAAAGCGAGGAAGATTTAATAAAACAGGCGATTAAGTCCGCTTTTGTAGGGCAGCATTATGAGAGAGACATTGCTTCAGGGAAATTTACCTCTGTAGCTGATTATAACCAGTGGACAGAATTTTTTAATAATATAGATAATATACCAAAAGATTTATACGATACTATCGTAAAATCTGGCACTATAGACAAAGAAGCTATTGAAGATAATCAAGATGTATTATATGCTAAATTTATAGACACAATTAGCAAAAATCAAAAAGCCTTAGAAGAATACATGGGCGATCCCTCTAAACAGACGGGACCACCATATGACTATCTATGTTATTTATATGATATTAATTCAGCATATAATGTATCGGAACTCAAGAAAAAGATTGCACAATATGGCAATTTACAACAATTTAAACAATTGGGGCAAATTACGGTTGCTTATTTGCATAGAGTGTTTGATTTATCAAAAGCTTCATCAATGTCTCAGGATCGCAAAAATGGCGCGGCTAGGGATTATATATTGATGAAGTACAAGATTGCCGCTGCTATGACAGCTTTAAGGAAACTGTTAAACACGAATGATCCTATTCAACTTAAGTCTGGTGTGTCTATTTACCGTAATACAGACAATATTTTTCTAATCTGTAAAAATAATAACTGTATACCTCTATCTGATGCCAATGCGTATTATTTAGCTGATATTATTACATATAAAGATTGGATACCTCATGCTTTAATTGAACTAAGCAGGATATACCCTAGTGCTTTAAAGAAAAAGAAATGTAAGAACACAGATCACCCCTTATTCAAAGAATTTAATGATTATAATGAACAGTATAGAAAAGATAATCCACAAGTAACAGATCGCTTAGCTGGTTTCCGTATTGCTAGAGGGAACAATATTAAGAAACATGCCATAAATCTAGCGAACGCTGCAGGAGTGCAGATTAATTCTGACCAGGATTTAGCTAAATTTATATTTTCTCGTGTGAACTTAAAAAGGGCACAGGGAAATAAGAATATGTTAGCTAAAGAAGGTTATACACTAATATTGAATATGCTTCGCGGTGTTCCTCAACAATATGATACTGTCAGTTTAAAACAAATTGCTGATGCAATTGGTTCAGATGAGTTTATACAAGACTGTACCGAATACGATCCATATGACGCTTCTGATTTCAACGATATTGCTGACTTAGCTGATAACAGCGTTGTTAGTTTTAGTCCCTATTTATTGCATAAACAAAGAGAATATATACGTCGTGGAATGACCTCTGCGACATTCGATTCTAATTCTGTGTTTTTATTTCTTACTATTTGCAAACCAAAAGGCAACATTTATACAGTAGATAGCGAAATACATAAGGGTAGAGTTATTTTAGAGTTAACAGACGGCAGACCTGTTGGTTCTCGTTGGTCTGGTGGTGATACTATTGAAGAAATAGAACAGAATAAACGAATTGTTCGAGATCTATCAACGCGCGGGCCTAAACAGGAGTTATATGATAAATTAACCCAATTAAAGGACAACAAATATTATCCTAAAACTCGTAATCAGTTTGAAAAGAAAGAAAATGCTGAAGATACGGATGATATATTTCGCAGTGATATTTACCTTACTAAAACTAAGCCCAAAAATATTAGCGGCATACCAATGGCTGAGTTTCGAAACAGGTATTTACGGAAATTAGAAAGCAGAATTCATAGTACAGAGCCAGAAGATATAGAATCAGCGATAGCGAATGGTGCTGATATAATAGAACTAGCAAAAACACAATTATTAAAAGGCTATAGTGATGATTCTTTATTAACCACATTCGGAACAGATGATGCAGAAGAAATATTTAAAAAATTGTTTAACAGGCATAACGCCATAAGAGCTAGTCAATCATTAACTCCTAGAACAGAAGAAGAATATGCTCAATGGGTATTGGATAATGCTATTAAATCAGCTAAGTTTTTCCGATCTGAAGCTATTAAACAAAGAGCAAAATTATATGACGAAAATGGCCAATTACGCAAATTATCACCTGAGGAAGAATACGAACTCTATGTGCCTGCACGATTGAAACATTTTATGCCACAACAATCAGTATATATGACACCAAAAGAAAAGCAGCAACAAATGGAAATTAATACTGATGTAATGGAAAATGCCTTACAGATTGTTAATCCAGCAGAAAGGTCTTCGGCAGTTAAAAAAATTATACTAAATTATATACAGACAAAAAGAAATGTCGATGAAATAGAAGCAGTTAAAATCCTAGATTCTAAAATTAAAAAATATCAGAAGATTTTACAGAAAAAAAATAAGCCAGAAATGAGTATATCAGAATTGCAAGAATCTTTATTAAAGTATATAATTAAATTCGAAAAAGATTTCACAGAAACAGTAAAACAAAACGTTGACAAACCCGTAAAAAAACGCTTCTTTGCCAAAACAAAGAAACGGATAAAAAAAGCTAAAGTGTTGAAATTATGGAAGAAAAAATTACAATAATTGCTGTATGTCAACATTGTCTTGCTCATAATAGTAATAGACCTGTAATTGAGATTAATTTTAAAGAACAGTCTATTTACTATATTTGTCCAGAATGCAAAAAGAATAATCATATGACAATTAAAACACTTCCCCCGCTTCCTTTGCCCAAAAGCAGATTTACTAGATAAATGTATATTATTAGAAATAATCAGAAAGGGAAAGTTATCCTTAATGATCTGGGGTTAATTCTAGGTCAACAGGAGGAAACCGATCTAGATCTTCGTTTCAGTCGAGAACGAATAGCACAATCTGCACATCTAAAACACGCATTGCATAAAAATATCATTTCTTTAATTAAAGATGATTTAATTGTTAATCAAGAAGCTTCTGAATCGGTAACTATATTCAAAACGGACATAGATCATGTTGCATTAGAATCATTAGAAAAACGATTACGACAACATTTAGCTGATGAGATATCTAAGATTAACCCGTCTACTGAATATAATTTAGACGAAAAATTAAATACTATATTAACAGCTATACAGAAACACACAACTGATGGAACAAAAATTAAAACTAATGAAATTGAAGAAGATACTGAAGCTATGAAAGAAGTACACAAAAAAGTTGTTGAACGAATTACTAAAAACACTTCTGGCCATATTGTGGCTGAAAAAACAGAAGTTAATAATGAATTGCCTAATATTGATGAGATTAAAGATTTTATATAGAACCGATATACAATTGGTATAACTACAATAGGAGTTTATATGAGCAGAGCAATAGGATTAGACCCAGGGACAATGTTTTTTCAAGTTGCAGAAAAAATGACAGATGGGGCTGTTAAAATACAGATTGTTAGAAATGCATTTGTTGAAATGTCAGACGCTGAAGATACAGAGGAGATGCTTGTTCGTAATGGATGGAATTTTGTAAAAGATAAAGATGCAACCGGAGTTAAATACTATATTACCGGCGAAGATGCTTTAAAAGTAGCTAAAATGTTCCCTGGCAAAGTTAAACTAAGAAGGCCGCTAGAAAGTGGGGTCCTCAATAAAGGGGAAGATAAAAAACTCCTAGTATTAGACAAAATTATTGAATCTACAATAGGTACTGCCCCAGATGAACATTCTGTTGTCACTACGTGCGTATCAAGTGAATCAGTAGATGAATCGCAAGATAGTATATATCATAGAAATCGTTTAGAAGCCCTAATAGCATCAAAAGGGTGGAATGTAAAGGTTATTGAGGAAGGCCATGCGGTTGTGTTAAGCGAAAGACCAGTGGTTATAGAGCCAGATGGTAGCGAAAGTGCATATAGCGGCATTTGTATTAGCTGCGGAGCAGGTCGTGTAAACTGTGTGCTATCATATAAAGGTATACAGGTTATAGGAATGTCCGTTGCTAGAGGGGGCGATTATCTAGACCACAAAGTTGCTGAATCCACAGTAGGTATAGATAATGTTGCCTTATGCATAGCATATAAAGAAAATAAATTAGATTTTAATAACCTAGATGTTAATAATGAAATTGCATTAGCTTATGATGCTTATTATAATCAAACATTGAAGTATATATTTAACTTGTTTAGCAAGAAATTCCAAGAGGTAAAGAGTCAATTTGATTCCCCGTTAGATATTATTGTTGCTGGTGGAACATCTTGTGTCAAAGGATTTATACCTAAAATGAAGAAAATAGTAAATGAAATGAAGTTACCGTTCTTGGTCAAGGATGTACGGTTAGCGAAAGATCCGCGAAATGCTGTAGTGTTTGGATGTTTAGTCCATGCTACTGCTTCACAAAAAAAGGAACAAGAGGGCAAATAGGATAATACCTATCTAGCCCTTCTAACAATAAAAGGTGCTAGATTATGGGTTATTGTAGCCTTGGAGATATTGAAAAAGTTTTAGCACAAACATTAACTTCAGCCAGTACACAAACATCTGTGACTGGTTTGCCAGGCAACTTGACAGCCATTGGTAAAAAACTGAAACTTAATCTTATTACAGAAGATGATGCTAATTACTATATAAGATTGGCCGATGCTCATATCAACGCTGCTTTAAGTCAGCAATATGTTACCCCAGTAAAAGAAACTTGTGGATGGGAAACTATTTTAACATCTGATATGGATGAATATAGTGATACCATTACCGTTAAAGATGCTTCTTTATTTGTTCCTGGTGATATACTATATATTACCGATGGGACTTTCAGTGAACGAGTAGAAGTTTTAGAAGTAGTAGATAACGTAGTCACCACTAGAGAAGTAGTGGTAAATCTTTATTTTGCAGAGGATACTAGGGTAATGCAATTGCGATATCCTGATCCGATTCCTTTTATATCTGCAAGATTAGCTGCAGCTACAATATATGACAAATATGCAAAAGCTCAACAAGAGCCTAGCAAATCTGAATTTAGTGACCTTTTACGTTCACAAGCCATTGCAGAATTAGACAACATTAGAGAGGGAAGAACTATATTATTTGGGGTGCAAAGAAGAGGTTGGCGGTTTGCTAATCCCAATTTATTAGATCGTTACCCCCTAAGAGCACCATTTGACACAGATGGGACTAGATCAGCAGGTAATAAATGATAAATATAAACGAAACAATAGCTACTTTAAAAAAACTGCAAGCTTCTATTAAAGAATTAGAGGGATTTTCAGATAAACCTTTTCTTATTACTGATCAATTAAGAACTGCAAAAGATGAGGTACAATTGCCTTTGAATAAACGATTAAGAGATACAGATGAAGAAGCTCTAAATCGTGATGCAATGGAAAAAGCCACATTAGGCAAAGTTGACGAAACTAGAATTAATGGGATTATTGAAGAATACCTTAAAGAAAAAATACTAAGGAATTTTATATAAATGGGCAGCATAGAACCTATTATTGATGGTCTAAGACGGAAAATTCAGCATTGGGTTACTACTACAGAGCCATTGTTGTCTAATGCCGCTGCAGGTGATACACAATTAGAAATACGTAGTACTAGAAGATTTAAAGCGGGTGATGAATTCCTTATTCGGAATGAAAACGAAGAAATAGAAAACTATTTATTCGTTGACAAAATCATAGATAATACACATTTAACATTACAAAATCCATTGCAATTTAATTGGACTGTAGCTGAAAGCTCGTCAATTATAAGAACATTTAGTGGCAATTTCGTCCGTGCCGTACACTTTGGTGAACCTGATATCATTAGCTTAAACGAGTTACCTGCTATTACAGTAAATGCTAACAGAATGAATTCTGATTGGATGGCTGTCAGAGTAACCAAAGAGCGTTATGATATAGAAATAGGCGTATTCGTCTCTGGTGCTACCCACGAAGAAGGAACAAGATTAGTTACAAAAATAGCAGACCATATCCAGTATGGGCTAAAACAGAATTTGTATCCTATTGCTAACGATTATGAGCAAACCACACTATTAGCTAATGTATTACAGGGTGACTATGTATTTAAAATACCCGATACTACGCCTTTTAGCACTTATGGTCAAGTCATGTTAGAAAATGACCATTATACTCAAGAATTTTTAGTACAGTGTGTTTTAGACTCTCAAACCATACAGGTTACACCAACGTCGATATACGATTTTAATATTAATAATACAACAGTAATTATACCCCATAGGTTTTTGTTTAATTCATGGCCTGCTGATATTACTTACGGTAAAATTAATAAAGGTACGCTCTTAAAAGCTGCTGTAATTAACTTCTTTTGTGAAGAAGCAGAAGATCAATTGCATAGCAGTTGGCATGATACTCAATTAAGATAATTTATGAATGTATTAACTATTGGAACTTCTCCTCATTTACACTGTTCTTTAGGTCGTTTGCATAAAAGCATTATAAATGATTTGCAAGCCTCTTATCATGTTGAAATCATAGGAACTTCATATGATATAACATATTTTTTACCTAATCAATTGGGTAATTTTGAATTTCAAGGTTGTAGGGTTTACCCATATTTAGGGGACAGTGGTGGTATGAGTGTGTTTTGTATTGATCAGATGAAGCGTATACAACCAGATGTAGTTATTACAATAGGTAACAGACAGGATTTTGGATATATGGCTGTGATTAAGTCTATGTATCCTCATTTATTTAAGTGGATTGCCATTATAAGTACCACTGGCCCGTTTGATAAAGATATTTATGATTGGAATTTAGCTGATGCTATAATTGTTACCAATAAGAATTCTTACTCCAATTTATGTATCAATTCCAATATAAAATCGCCTGTTTTTTATCTGCCATACCATTCTAATGCTGATATATTCCGCATTACGTCAGATAAACGTCAGATGAATTCGTTATATGTATGTAAAAATCGTATCGAATCTAATCCGGCAACTTTTATTCGGTCTTTAGTGCGTTCTCATATTCCTGGTTATTTATATTATAATGTAGATGATTCTGGAGATTATGATATAAATAGAGTAATCCACAATGAAGGTGCTCATGAATTGATCAGTGTGCCCACTTCTGTTGTATCTATGAATGAAGGTTTATCGGATAATGAATTATGTAATTTATATAATTTGCATTTTACAGTAGTAGATTGTTCAATGCAACCTAAGACGGGGATGGGGGTGTTTGATGGCATGTTATGTGGATGTTTGCCAATTGGTCCAAATTTTGGAGCAATTGGGGACATGATAGGAATGTTACCAGATGACTATCGGTTTTTTGTACCTTTTGAGCGTATTTTACTGGCTCATCAAGAGGATGGAATAATCATTTCTGAAGAGGGATTAATAAGGGTATTGATGGAGATAAAACATAAGTATTTAAATAATATAGAATGGCGGCATACAGTACCGGAAAAAATAAGAGAAATTGCAATAAAATTTACAAAGGAAAAATTAGTTACACCTATAATAAGCATTATAGAAGATGTTGTGAATAGGGAAAACGTAATTTTGGTTGATTTATATTAGGAGATAAAAATGGCATCTATTACACCTGCTGACTATGCTCAAATTGCTGGCTATTATTCTGACATTAGAACTCTGTTAGATACTTTACCTTCAAAGTTATATAATGCTGCAGATCTTATTGTTCATCTTGATGAATTTGATCCTACTGTAGACTTAATAAACCCTTTCTATAGCACTTATGTAGCTCAAACTAAAAATTATGATTCTAATTCTGGTTTGCTAACTGCTGTTCGTGCATTGAATAATCACGTTATATTAAGAAGTGGTTTTAGCAGTATTGATGAATTTTTAGCTAGTACTACCCCTGACACAACAGTTCCGCAAGCATGGGCTGATATGTGTGCTGAAGTTGGTATAACAATAAGTAATGCATATATTGTTTAAATGATTGCCATAACTGCAACAAAGTAACTATGCAAAATATAGTAAGGAGCTAAAAATGGCTAGAGCGCAAATGGGTTTTGTAGGTTATCTTAAGCTTATTCCTCAATCGGGAGCAGATATTGGTATACCTACTGTAATTAGAGCCACCTCTGCTGATATTAAATTAACACAAGAGATTAATCCAGTAGATGTGGTAGACGGGAAAATCGATCAAACTGTATATCAATTGGGTCCACAGGTGGTTGGAGGTAATGTTTCTTTTCCTTTAATACACGAAATAAGCGGAATAAAAGGCAATACTGGTTTTCCATGTACAAGTAATGCTGTTTCTTTAGCTGAAAGAATATGGAAATTCGCCACTTTGAGAGATAGATATGGTAGAATGAGTCCTGAGTGTGTTTTTCAGTGTGCAATTAGATATTCAGACAATTTAGGCTATATCTATAATGGCTGTATAATTAACACATTAAGTTATACTATCACTAAAGGTGAGCCAGTTAATGGAACCTGCGAATTAATAGGTGGAGTGGGACTTGGAACGGATGAATTACGTGTCAAATTTGATGGAAATACAAACATAGGCTCTGGTTACAACCCGGACAATAGTGATGCTCTATCTTTCCTTGGTCCCGCTCGTGTAATAACATGGAATGATGTGGGAGTTGGTGTTTGGAGTGGAGACAACGAAACAGGAACCAGTGCAACTGGAATTGAGTTAGTAGATTTTCATTCAATCACTGAATTTTCTTGTAATATAAACAATAATGTTGAAAGAATTTATTCATTAAACGGCAGATTAGCTCCTGTTGATGTGGTAGCCAAAAAAAGAGAAATAACAGGTACTCTAAAAATGTTAGGACATCAGCATCATCTGTCAGATTATACCATTACAAATCAAAACAGATTTACTTCTGGTGCAAGCATTGCCTTTGGATATAAATTAGGCAACGAAAATGATTATTATTGGGCCACTGGTTTATATGGTGTGGTATTCCAAATTGAAGAAGTTACATTAAGTAACGGTTTATTTGAGACAAATACTAATTGGCGAGCTTTAGGTGATTGTGAAAATAATCATCTGTCTACTAGGTTGGGTGCTCGTGTTGCTGGCAATCTTGTCAAGCCACAAAATAGTGGGAATACATATGGTAATTCCACAGCACCTAGCTATCCCTATTTTAGTTATTATGGTGAAGATCCACGTAATGTGCCATAATTATATTTAGTGATCATTCTCATCAGTAATATATCCATTGATTACATATAACAATAAAACTATTGTTATATGTAATATTATATTAATAACAAACTATCATAAAATATGCAGTAAATTATACATATTTTTTTGTACAATTGCATCAGTCTGTACCAATTGTCGATATAAATTTTATTGGAGGTATTTATGGACGGAATTTTTACTAAAAATCGTATAGAAATAGAAATATTTTATGTATTACGTAAAGACAAAATAGGTAACACATATCCTAAAGTCATTGAAGCAGAAGAAGCTACTAAATTGTTAGCTGATGAAAAAACTAAGAATAATGTTCATTCCTTTAAAACTGTCTGGAAACAGCCAAGTTGGTCATCTCAAAACCAAGTATTAAATCAATCCACGGTATTTAATCATTTTAAAAATGAGAATGAAATTGATCCATTTAAATATCGTGACGCAAGGTTAAAAAATTATTTAGTTTCTTGGAATGTTAAAGATGAAAATGGAAATGATGTGGCTTTGACATCAGAAGCGATTGATCAATTGCATCAAAATATAGCTTTAGCCTTGTTAGATAAATATGATAGTTTGACTACTATGAATATGGAAGAACAGGAAAAAAATTAGTTTCCGCAGTAGATATAATGACTGGTAAATCAGTAACAGAAATACCTACTGCGGTACAAGAATTTATTATGGCTTGTATATTTGGCTGGTCATTAGATGAAATACGATCAATGACTGAACGAGACTTTAAAACACTATTTCCTATGGCAATGAATAAATTTGTTTTAGATTGCTATAAATCAAGCTCAATATTCTAAAAGGAATAAACATATGTCTTTATTTATAAACAAAAATGATACTTTCGATATTACTTTCGCTGTAGCTTTTAAGGATAATCATATGTATGTGGGAGATAATGAGGAGCAGATCAAGACTCAAAAAAATGATGTTGAAAATATAAAAGTATATAAGATTACTTTTAGAACCCCAACATATAACGATTCTACTAAAATCTTAAATAGCTCTGTCAATGTTAATGGGGACAATATTACAATAAATCCTGCTGAAGTTAGAAAAGCTAGAGTGATTACACTTCTGCACTCTTGGGACTTAACAGATGATAATGGTGTCCCTGTTGAACCATCTTTAGAAAATATAAATCAACTTCACCCTAATATAGCAACAGTGATTATGAATAAATTAGATCGAGCATTACAAGACAGAAATTTGTTATAACTTTGTAAAGGAATTAATATGTATTTACATAAAATAAGGATGTCCAAAACATCCTTATTTTTTATCATAATATTACAATTATATACCAATGGAAACAGAAGCAACAATTAAATTAGCCTTAGAAGCTGAGGGTTTTGACACAACTGCTGATGAAGCAGATAATTTAATTCAAAGTCTATTAGCATTAACACATCAATTAAATATTGTTGATCAATCTGCAATTAAAACATTTGTAAAAACCTTTTGTGATGCATTACGTGTGGCCAAAAAAGAAACACATGGATTGACAAGCACCATAAAAACTGCGTTCCATTCTTTAACAGTCCCTTTAAACGATTTAGCACGTGCTGTTGGTGCAGGGGGAATTTCACTCAGCATTGGCAACATTACAGGACAAACTGTTGAATTTAATAATCAACTAGCAAAATTATCAAATAGTCTAAGGGTTTTTGGAATTTCTACATCGCAAACTGTCAATTTTATTAAATCACTAAGCGATCAAACGGGGCTGGCTCAGGCAGAAGTAGCTAACTTTATGGCCAGTTTTAGTAAAGATTTTAATCTTGTGTCCTTAGAACGAGGGTCACAACTGTTAAAAAATATAAAGGATGTTGTTGGATATGATACCGAGGCCATTAAAGGTATGCAACAGTCTTTAGCTGGCGTGGTGCAACAATTCCCAGAATTAGAAGGTTTAATTGTTGATGCCACAGATGCTAGTAAAGAACGTTTAGAATCTTTGGCTAATCTCATGAGAGCAACTGGGCAGATGACTAATGCTCAATATCGATCACTACAGGAGTATACTAAAGGAGGCAAGGTTTTAACAGAAGCAGAAGAAGAGCAGCAGAAAAAACTACAAGAAGGGAAAAAAGCGATAGAGGAGATCAGGAAAGTATTTACAGATATCGTTCTTGAAATAGGAAAAAACCTAATACCCCTATTACAATATATAAATAGCATTATTCAAAGTTTCAAAGAGGGTATTAAATGGATTATGGTAGCGTTAACAGCAAGAATTTCATATAATTACCTCAAAGAAATAGGTGCGGGACTTTTACGGTATTCTACCGAAGCAACTAAAACGGCTGGTGTAACAACTTCCGGTGTTACAGGCTGGGCAGCAGGTAAGGGACTATCTGGGGTCATAGGAAGATTTGGCGTCAAAGCACTGAACTATACACAAAAACTTCCTATAGCTGGCAAGGCTATAGCATTAGCAGGAGGATTAGGAAGAACAGCAGCAAAGCTAATTCCTGGCGTTGGCACTGCTATAATGGCATATGATACTTATAGGTCTTTTAAATCTGGAGATTATTGGGGAGCGGCTATAAGCGGCATAGGAGCTGTTGCTTCATTAATTCCTGGTGTTGGGCAGGTCGTTGCTGGCATTGCAGGTATAACTCAAATGGTTCGTTCTGTTTTAGGGTTCGCATCCCAAACCCAAAAGGAATATCAACAAAGAAATGAACGGGCGGTAAGAGACGCAAAAACTGCTGAAGAAACAGCCAGAATAGAATCGCAAACGGCCAAAGCAGCATCAAGAGCCATATTTGGTGGCGGTGATATAAAGAAATTAATGCAAAAACAAGCTGCCGCACTAAAACAAATTGAAGATATTGAAAGAAATACAAATTATACAAATAAAAAAGCTGAACTCGATGAATTGAAGAGGCAATTTAATTCAGAGGGTGAATTTACGGAGGAGGCTAAACAGAAATTAGCTGCTGATGGTGCATCAGAGGATCAAATTGAGGAACTCCAAGAGCAGCAGAAAAAGAGACTAGAAAGTCTGAGAGAAGAAGTTAGCCTCATCGAATCACAAAGAAATCCTGCTATGGCTACAGCTAATGGAATTCAAAATGCATTAAACGCAGCTATAGATATATATAATAAAAGAATAGAAGCTTCTAATCAACTAATTGCTGCACAATCTGAATATCTGTCTGCTATTGTTGAAAAAATGGGCATGTTAGGAAGTGTAAGTTCTACTCAAATGGACAGTATAGTTGACGCATCAAACCAAATTGTTGCTTCAATGAAAGAAAGATACCAAGAACAGTTGAAACTTAATGAATTAATTATAGGTGTGGAAAATCAAACAGCAGAAAAATCAGATAAGACAGTTGAAGAATTAAGAAACAAACAGGCACAGGAAACAGATGAAAAGAAGAGACAAGATTTGCAAGATGAGATCAACAAAGAATTAATAGCAGGCATAACTGCCAGACGAACAGCACAAGCTTTGCGAATAAAACAAGAAACTTTGCCGGAAAAATTCATACGAGAACAGGCGATAGCAGTGGTTCAACAGGTATTAGCTGCTGAAGCTGAACCTATAGAAAGATTACAAGCAGAATCGGGTACAATGTCATCACAATCTGAATTGTCGGCTACTGCTGGTGATCTACAAGCAATGCAAGAATTCCAAAGACGAATAGTAGCAAACACTGTGACAGAAAGAAAATTAATTAGAAATCAAATTGATGGATTAAACAAAGTAATTTCTGAAGCCACAGCAATTATTAACGATAGTTCTGCATCAAAAGAAGATCAAGAGGCAGCAAAAGCTAGAATAAATAATGCCACTAAACAACGCAATATATTGCAAAAACAAACCGTTGATCTACAGATGAAAGAAATAGATCAAATAAATGAAATTGTTCGCAAACAAGGCATAAGATTACAACAAATACAAACGATGCAGACTGCCGCTCAATCTATGGCAGAGGTGTCTGCTATGGCATTGGATCCAAAAGCAGCTATTGCTGCTGGACAGCAGGCTGTTGCTGGCATAGAACAAAAACGAGCAGTATTAAATTCAACTCTTTCTTCGTTACAGGCTAGATTAGAAGAGTCGAGGGGCCAATTAGCAGGAGCAAGCGATGATGATAGAATAGCAATTCTCGCTAAAATAAAATCATTAGAAGCCGAAATAAATAAAAATCAGGAAAATAAAAATAAACTTGTTAATGAAGAAATTAATTTGCGAAATCAATTAGTAGAGTATTACGCTCCTTTACTTTCGTATCAAGAAGCTTTAGTTAGCAGAGGACAAGCTGAACTTGATTTATTAAGTGCCATTGGTACAGGTTTGGCACCAGCAGCAGAACAGCGTATGGCTGTAGCCAAGCAAATGGGGCAAGCTATAGAAACAATGGGACAGCAGTTAGAAGAATATAACAATCAAATACTACAACTAGAGGAAAAATTTGCAAGAGGGGCGTTAACACAAGCAGAATATGAAGCTAATCTTAATCAATTGCGGCAAAAAGCTGTTGTATTACAAACAAATATCTACCAAAAACAAATAGCACAAGCAAATCTTGTAAAAAGCATTAGAGATGGATATGTACAAGCTACAAATGCAATGGTTTCTGGGTCTGGCTTAATCACAAAGATTACTGCAGATCAAAACAAAAACTTGGGTGTTGCAGTAGAACATTTTCGTGCATTGCAGTCGTTTTCATCTGGTGGCTTTGGTGGGAACATTAGAAGATCAGAAGGATGGACAGTAGCAGGCTATCGTGCTAATCGTAATAGAAATGCGGAATTGTACTCTACATACAAAGGAAATAATCAAGTTTCTAGCGATATATCAGACTGGCGAGCTAACTTACAAAGTGACACACACAGAGTAAGCAGAGGTTACGCAGCACAGTTAGGTGTTAATCCCTATGTCGCAGGAGCCATTAACGAACCAGGGGCTATTAAAGCACTACAGAGCATTACCCCACAACCAGCCCATCCAAAGCCTAATCCTTTTACTCCACAGCCACATGACGTTAATTCTGGTGCGGGGACTGATGTTGTTTCTGTCGGTGGGGGGACTGACGTTATTTCTACTGCTGATGTAATTAAAGATCAAAAGAAGATACAAGAGGAAATTTTATTAATCCTAAAACTAATGTTTAGACCAACATCAACCACAACACCACCACCACCACCAACACCACCACCAACACCAACACCAACACCAACACCAACACCAACACCAACACCAACACCAACCACAACACCACCATCACCATCACCATCAACATCAACATCAACATCACCATCAACACCACCATCAACACCAACACCACCATCAACCACAACACCAACATCAACATCAACATCAACATCAACATCAACATCAACAATACCATGGGAAAAAATGACCCCCGCTCAAAGATATAAAATGACCATGCAAAATGGGACGTGGAAAGATACTTATAGTTTTGTTAATAAGCGGGTGAATGAACGGCTGAAACAGATTAGAGGTCTTTCTGATTTGTCACTAGAGTTCCAACAGTCAATAAGAGAGCAAATAGAGAGGGAAGTATTACAAGATAATAGGCTAGAGTGGACACCAGAAGACATAGAGGGGTTTAGATACTATAATCAGAGGCGAGCACAGGAAAAACTGGATAAAGAATGGGCAGAGGGGACATGGTTTACACCGAAGCATTCTACCCCAGCACCCAAAGCTACCCCCTTATATGCACCAGGATCGTATGAACGAGAAGTTCAGATTGCTAACTTCCGTAGGAATCAAGAACGTATTGAGCAAGAAAGGACTATTCGACAAGGTGAAGTAATTCGCAAAAGTTTCAATTCTAATGATCATAAATGGGAATATCATCATCAAAGGTTAAACCCAAATATTGAGATTTGGCTATCAAGAATCTTTGCCTTATTAAATAATAAACTAGACCAACCTGCACCTGCATTACAAGCCAGTGCAGCAGGACTTCCATATTGTTCAGTAAATATTGCTTAATATATGCCTTCAACAGTTTTTAAAGATGGTGAAGTATCTCTAAAAATAGGCCGTTTTACTGGTTTGGCCAATGAAACAGCCATACCGGGGGGCATATTCAATCCTAATGATATTGAAATAGGCATTCATAATGCAGCATTAGAAGAAGGATGTTCTTGCGATATATACACAGAAGATTACGGAGATCTTTCTTGTGCAGTTTCACCAGATAAAGAGCGTATACTGCTTTTTCAAAAGAAAAAGATTTATAGGCTGATACCTATTGACGAATCATGTAAGTTTTTCCCGATAGATACTACTGAATCTGCTATTTCCTATCATCAAATTGCTGATTCTGTAACTAATACACAAATCAGTCAGTTACAAAACGCACCCAATGCTGATCATGAACCAATGAATATCCGTCATATAAATGACATAACACAATTAAATCCGATTGGGTATAATAAACTATTAGGTGACTTACCAGGAATATCCAATGGCAAAACAATAACATATACTACAGGTAAGATATTTGCTGGTGCAGTTGACCCCCAAATTATTAAAGAAAAACAAGCTGCAGTGTCTACTACAACGGTTGGCAATGTTAAAAAGGCATTAATTACAGACATTAGTGGTATTTATATAAAAGATATTATTATATATATATCATCAGTACCTAAGCCTGATTGGAAAATGCATGTTTTATTTAAATATAACATTGATGCAGAACAATGTGGTAATAATAATATATTATTATCTCAAATCACACACAAAGAAACTATTATAGATAATTTATCTACTAATTTATATAGTAATACAAATAAATCTACCATCAGTGCAAATCCTGAAAATTTATTAAGTATGCAAAATACAAATGCATATATTAATATTAATGTTGAATATGCCACTGCTGATACTATTGAATTACATGGAGATATACCTCAAATAACACAAGTTAAAATTCGATACGTAGAATCTAGTGTGTTTTTAAACGATGTAGTAAAAACAAACAATTTCTCTTCTTGTTGTGATAACAAGGGGCGTTTCTATGTTTTTTATGAAGAAAATGTTAATTACACTGAATTGCCATATAAAACAATTGACTGTAAAGAACCACAACCTCCAGTTGCTTCAACCCCTACACCAGAAATATCCGAAACAGTAGGTGGATTTGGGGGATTAGGTGGTGGTGGTGGTGGTGGTGGTAGTGGTGGTGGTAGTGGTAGTGGTGGTGGTGGTGGTGGTGGTGGTGGTATTCCTGGTCAATCTCCTCAAAAAGCTGAGTATAATAAAGAGGCAAGCGATCCCCCCCCTGTCATTCCTTCACCTTCATCTTCTTCGTCGTCTTCCTCTTCATCTTCGTCATTCGCAGATAACACTCCTCCCCCTCCTCCACTAAACGGCAAGGCATATGTAGAGATTGGAGGATCTGGTCAACCTATAGTAAATTTAAAATGGACTTCTAACGATACGAATGCTGAGACAGTAATATATTATATATATCGTTTAGCAGGAAAAGCCTATGTCAAAATAGGCAAATCCGATTCAACACAATTTACCGATTATAATCCTGTTTTAAACGCTTGGAATTTCTACCGTGTTACCGCTGTAGACACTGTTGGCAATGAATCTGCATACAATGAAATCAAGATATTTGTTACTTTGCCACGCGAATGTACAATTCCAGATTGTGCTGGTTGCGGTACATCAAAACATAAAAGTGTATATAAAGTATTTTTTTCAGATTTTACACCTGAACAATTAACATTTAGTTGCACTAAATGTAATCCTTTTGATGAAAATGGTTTTATTCGTATTTTAGCAGAGGAAGCTTTTTACGAAAAAACACGAGATATATATGACAACAAAGTTCCAATTAAATTTTGTTTATTAAAATCGTGTAATGATCCTAACCATAATATTCAGTGTACATGGACTAATACATATAATATACCTGTTTTAATATACAATTGTGCAGGATTTAATTGTGTGAATGATATACCATTGCTACGTTTATCACCAATTAATGACCCATCAGAAACCGATGCTCGTAAGCCTTTTCAAAAAACATATTTACCATTTAAAATTAATTTATATCAACATATTGAAAAGGGTTGGAAATTAGAAGCTTTTGTTATTAGTCCAGATTGTAAAAGAATACCTTTGTTTGAATCCGATTGGACTTTAACAGCATGTTGGCAGCCAGAAAGATTTATTAATATTATAAGTACGGATGAAACCAAAGCCACTCCTGGTGCTAATGGTGTTTTGCGTAGATCGACAGCAACATGTGGTTTATATCCACCAGATATATATACAAAAAACACTGGCACTATATCAGTTGCAATGACTACAGATATGGGAGCACATTGGTTTCATTTTCATGGTATTATTCATATCACTAGCGACAGAAAAGCAGTTAAACCTTCAGTTACTTACGATTCTGCATCTGATACTATACATTTATTTTATGTAGAAAGGGATGCTATTGATTATGGTAGTATAGCTTATACAAGAAATCCAAATGGATATGATGCTTTTGTGGTACATGTAGGGATTTCTCCAGATTTATTTCAACCACAAGATGCATTTAAAATCTTTTTGCCCTGCCCCCCGAGATTGAGTGAAGATCCCGATCCAACTGTTAATCTTAGCGAATTTGCAAAAACCCAATTAGCCCGATTTTCTGTGCAAGGACAAAGTATGCGTTTGTTAGATAAGGATATTGTAATATATGAAGAACATATAGGGGACGACACATCTGCTATAAATTATGCAAAAAATGCTCCCAACATTACTTTTCGTGACAAGTCTGGGAAATGGGTATCTACCAGCCATCGTATTAATATATTAGATGAAACATTTAGTTCATATGTTGATAATACAGGAAAATTAGTATTTATGCGTAGTGGCATTGCGGGAACCTTAGTTGATCCACCAGATCGACTCACAAGGAAAAGACGAAGAAAAGCTCAATGTGGAACCTATGTATGGTCTGTCGCTGGTATTACTGATAATAGTTGTCCATGTCAAGCTTTATTTGGTACTTTTCCTTTAGAACTAAATCCTAAAACAGGTAATTATGAACACTACAAATGGACATTAACAGTTTCTAGTGATTACAAATATTGGGAAATAATTGCTGATGAACCTGGCGGTGGTAGTCAGGGATTTTTAGTATTTCGCAAACAAAGAGGATTAACATTGTGTCCACCTACTGGAACGTATGAACTAGTGTGTAGTAGATGCTCTGGATCTATTACTGGTACTTTAGACATACAAAACATTGCAATATATGGGAAAAATGTCCCTATAGAAAATTCTGTAGATATGCCGCCTAGTGTTATAAATAATACTAATTTTTCTTTTGTTGCTTTAGGAAGTTCAAAAGAAAATATATTTATTATTAAAAACAATACCGATAAAACGGTTAATTTTAGCGGTATAGAAATTACCGGTCCTCATGCATCAGAATTTAGTATTGTAAAATCATTTGCTAATAGTTTAAAGCCTTCAACAAATTCTTCTTTTTCAATTCGTTTTACTCCGAATGAAAACAACTGTACAAATGCAGGTAGTATAAAATCAAAAAGGAAAGCTACAGTAGTTATAAAAACAGACAATTCTGATGCCCCCACTTATTCATTTAATATATCTGGTACATGTTCACCGAAAGCTGTAGACGACTGTGAACCTATAGATCCATACGGAATTGTATATGCCGCAGATGCGGTTGGCAAAGCCTATATTAGTAGTAATCGTGGTAAAACATGGGATCAGCTTACATTAGGGTATAAAGATGGTCAATATGCCCAAGCCTTATATGATTTAAACACCAATATTTTGTATAATTTTTATGTTACAGATCATATGTTATTTGTAAGGAAATATCCCTCTTTATACTTAAAAGAGAAAGATGATCCAACTCGTGATGCTGCGGTGGCTGTAGATGGACAGAATATAGTTAGAATGCCAGAAGTGCTGATTCCTAATACTTCACCATTACAATTTGGCATACCAACTACAATTTGGGAATTTATGTTATTGCCGCAGTTTTTTGATTTACCTAATATTAGAATTCCTGGTCAAATAGTAGATACTTTTGAAGAGGATTTGCGTTCAAAAAAGACACCTATAGTAAATGAGATGGATAATCTCGGAATACCTATTTTTCTGTGTGGGAACAGACAGGGGGCTATAATTAATTGCCATTATCCTTATTCTAATCAGTATGCCTTTAATGAAAAAATGTCAGTTGCTTTCGCAAAACCAGCAGCATATGTTACATCAAACGGTAATATAAGGTTTTTTTATATGAATTCATATGGCTATATTAGCGGTGGAAGCATTAGGGGTTCTACCGTGCAATTAGACACTAAAATGGGGTTTTTGAAATGAGTACAAAAACAGCACCGGGCAGATTGCGTATGAAATGCATGATTTGGGAGCCACACCCTCTAGTAGATCGTATAGCTGTTGATACACAATTTGAATATACTAATATAGATCCTTCAATTATCAATTTTAACCATGAAAATATAGAATTTAATAAGGATGGTATCAACTTAGTACCTAAATATGTATTCTATGATACTTTTTTGTTTAACTACTCAGTAATGCCGGAAAAGAATCCCCAGGCAGATGCAGATTTATTATTAGATGACGGTTTAGTAATTCCAGAAACAGGACCAACATTGCCCGAATGGATTAAGTCTTTTAATGCTGAACCATTATTTACAATTGAATCTAGGGAACAAAAAACATTTTATATACCAAATAGAGGAGATAGGCCACAGCCTTGGATTTGGCATCAAACTTTTTATCCAATGAAAGAGGGATTGTTCAACTCAAAAGAAATTACAAAGCCTGTTTGGCAATATGGACAGTTGCAAACGGGTTTTAATGCTTATGATGAACAAACTGAATTTTTTAAACAAATAATAAATTTATCAGATATATCTTATACTACTGATGAGACTGGTGGCTTGTTTGACCGTGTTGTTAGTGCTGTTCGCAAAACTGTCACTCAAGCTGTTCGTTCTCAACAAGATATCGCATATATAATAAATAGAATGAATTGGCGTGTACACCCTATGCAAATTGCAACTTTGGCTAGAAAAAATTGCGAAGAATTTCCAGTTGCAGTTGCAACTTCCAATCCGGTAAGTCCTTCTTTGAGTTTTACAGCCCAAAAGCCAGTACATTGGATGGTCCGCAAATTAACACCCATGTTTACAGGAGAAGATTTTGTAGTTAATTTTACTAGATTATCTGACAAACCAGATGATGTTTCATTCTTTGGCGACAATGGCAGCATTAAAATGAATAAAATGTTCGAACCATTGGATGCTGAAAGTAGAACACGTGTCACGTCAAATAAATTAAGTGAAAAACAACTAAATCTTATTTCTGAAAAATTAATTACAGTCCCAATTAATTCTGGTGTCATTGATACCGATTTCGATGGAACAGTAAAAAAAGACGGTTTTAACCTTAATTTAAGAAAACAAGCTTATTATGCAATAGAAATAAATGCTACTGACACTACGCACAATTACTGGATAATAATACCATATAATAGTAAACCAGTTTTTATTAAAATAAGCCAAGATCCTGTTGCAGTAAAAGGAGATATAGATCATACACCTCTTTTATTAATACCAAAAATCCCTGTTTCCCGAAAAATTAGCACATATGAAATAATTGGTAAAGCATTAATGGATCAGAAAACTCTTTCAATTACAGTACAAAACCATTTTGGTAAAATAAAAATTACATTTAGTGGACATGAGGATAAACCGTGGATAATTGAAGATAAAATATTTAATGTAGATCATTGGAGTTCAACTACAGCCAAAAAACAGGGTGAAATTATTAGTACGTTTAATTTTATGTATATTAAAAATTTACCTATATCTATTGCTGCGGGAAATATACCTTGTGCCTTTCATTTTTCTCCACTACATTATGAAAAGAATGGATATATCGAACCATCCACGCCTATACAAGTACCTGGACCAGTTACAGATTCAGATATTAATTTATTGTTACATTCTAAACAATGGACAAATTTACCAGTTGCAACAAAAGATAAAAAACCTGGGAAACCAAAATTTGTTAATTACTATCATCAAGATGCAGATCTACTAGTAGAAATTGTAAACGGTATACCAAAAATTATTTCTAGAATGAATACCCTATCTCCAAAAGAGAGGTATAAAATACGTGGTTTATCGGCTGGCAATAATTTTAGGTCGTTTTTTAAACTAACAAATTCTCCATCCTTTCCTACAACCGAAGAACCATCTACAATCCAATTAACACACACACCTTTACAAAATACCGTTCTACAAAGTAACGATTCGTTTACGACTAAGTATCAATTTAAAATATTTAATACACGATTACAACTTAACGCTGGTAGTGTTACAGTATCACCTTTAGATGAAAAGAAAAAATGGACCATTCCATACTGCTTAACTCCCTTATCGACTGGTTGGCGATTATATGTACCACCAAATAATACAAATAATCCTATATGCCCAGTAGATGTTGCACATCATGTGATACACTGCACAATTAGTACAGGATATACAGACAACACTAAAGTTGAAAAATCTGGAATTCTAAGATTCATTATTAACCCCGGTCAAATGACTGGTGTAGATCATAGAAATACAGAGGTAAATGTAGATAGTGATGATTGTCATAGCTACAACAATAACAACATTGACCGAAGTGTTATGCTATCAGAACTATCTGGTAAGACTTTTCCCGTTCGACTATATGCTTGGTGGGAAGGTGGATTTATGGAATGTACTAATTCAGACTGTCCTTGTAAAAACGGTGTACAGCCACAATTAGGAGGAGATCCTCATGTGTTGTTTACTGGGTTGTGTCACGGTGGACAAATAACGGTAGAAAATGGCAAAAGATATATGGATTGTCAGCTTTTAGACTATTGGAAATATTTACAAGATGGCATGTTTTTAAACGCTCCTATTTACGACGGAGTAAGAGATTTTAATGCTATAAAAGAAATTTTAGATTTAGCTGGATTTGAAGATGGTTCTATAAAAGGATCAAATCGCAAAGATAAATGGCATCCTGGTGAATATATAAAGCAAATTGCGGATCATCCTTCAAATGATAGTTTTGAAACTCCTTCTGTTGGCGGAGAAGTATTTAGAGTAAAAGCATACAGCTTACCTACTTCTTATGATACTTATCAAGAACCTAGATATAAACCTGCAGAAGGATCTTCTTTAGAAAACACTATTTTACAATTTGCAAAATTACGCGGATATATGGCATATTTTGATAGATATGGTATATTTAGATATGTACCAAGAGCAGATATTAGAGCATGTATTATGCCAAATATCAAGTGCCACTTCTATGCATCACAAACGGATAAAACTAGAAATGGAATAAAATTGGGTACAGGATGTAATAATTATGACTCTTTAGCAATTGGTCCTTATATATATTCTAAAAAAGTGTCTGATGTTTTTAATGTGATCCATCTTATGACAACAACACCAGAAGGATCAATATTAACAGCAAGTAAAACTAATTTTAGAGGTAAATTTGATTACACATCAGAAGGATATATGGGATATACCAAGAAATATTTTCAAGCTGATGGTATTTTCGGATCACAGGAAGCTTTAGAAGGCCAGGTCAACTTTTTGACATCTCTTTTTAAGCCGCCCATAACAATTACCTGGGCGGGCTTTGGAACAGCTAATATAAATGCTGGTGATTTAGTAAAATTTACAGGACTTGCTATAGATAATAGTTTTCCTTCTTTTAAAGAATATTACGGTTTCAAAACATGGTCTTCAACTATGGGATTATACCTTACATCTACTAATATGGATATAAACCCAGAAAAAAATGAATGGATAAATACCTACGAAGGCGAATGGCTATTTATTGATTGTGGCTATATTAATAGCCAATAAAATAAAGGAGAAACATATGATTTTTTTACCAATTAATAGTGCACGTATTGTTAAACAAAGAGATACCGCCCAAACAAGGGCAATCATAAAAGATATGATATCAAAATACGAACCCCCCCAAATTAACTGGAGAGATTATGCTAAATTATATCAAATGAACAGAATTGCTTTAAGTGATGATCACTGTTACGCTAAAGCTGGATACAGTGATCCGTCATGTAATATAGTTAGTTAATGTGGAGAACAAATGGCTGGACAAACCCCCTATTTTGGCTTGGCATTTTTTGATTTCGGAGATAATCTATCCGATCCTATAAATGTACAAAAAGAAATCTCTAGGTTTACACTTATTGATCGTCAATTATATGGAATGGCATCTATCTTTGGCGATGGTATAGTCCAAGGATTCGAAATAACAGAAGGTGGTGATTTAGATATTATTATCTCACCAGGTATAGGACTGTATAACAAAAAAGTTATACAATCCTACTTTCCTGAAAGTATTGTTGAATTACCCCCTAATACATTGGTATATGTATATGCCATACCTGCCTTTGATTCAGAGGCAGATAGAAATCTAAATTTTACCTATTCTATTACAGAATTAAACAATGCCCTTTTTTTAGGCACTGTAACCACTGGCGGTACTAATATAGAATCCATAGATATTACAAGCAGAACAGTAGTTGGATTTGCCGAAATTATAGCTAATGAAATAGCTACACATAGACACAATGGTACTGTGCCAAAAATCGACCTCGAAACAGAAGTACAGGGACAACTTCCTACCTCTAGAATGGCTAATATAGACGCTTCAAAAATTACAAGTGGGAAACTGCCAACTAGTGTATTACCAGCTATTGATCACTCTATATTAAAAAATACCGGAACATTAACACATCCACAAATCGATTCAGTAGTCCAAAGTATACAAAAGGACAATCTTGGATTATTAGGAGAAGTAGCCAGTATTAATTTGATGAAATTGCTTATACACCAAAAATACCTTTATCCAAACGTAGATCAACATTTTGTTAATGAATTGGCTATCATCCCTGGTATTTCGCCAGATACATACATAGATTGGAACAATACCAATGCACATGTAAGCATATTGCAAAATTGTATATCTGGTATACCAGAATTGCCTTTAGATATAAGTGGGCAACTCCCAAACAATAAGTATAATAATACGTTTGAAATCATTAATATAACCTGGGACTCAGATGCCGAATTTCGACAAGAAGCTACGGCAATCACTAATTTAGCTATTAATAATGGAATCAGAATAAGTGCAGATACAGTGGCTGATTTGGTTATAGACGATTTTGAGGGCGTTTCTACAAACCCTGTTAGCAATTATACCGCTGCTCTTAATGAAGACAGCAATACTAGAGTTATTTATTCTACCGTCCATGCACAAGGCGACACTTCTGCCCAATTTGAAACCTCTGGCACTAAACGCATGGAATTTACACGCCATCTAGGACAATCTCAAGATTGGCGTGATTATGATGAGCTAATACTATTTATCAAAAACCTCACGGATAGCCACACCAGTGTTAATTTAATATTATATAATTCGCAAGATGAGGAACTTGGAACATTCCAAATATTAGCTGCTGACGAACAAACAAAAGACGAATATGGCAATCCTGGCTTTAGTAAGAGACAATTGGACATTAGTAATGTTATACGAGATGATGTAATGAAAATTGTATTCTCCACAGCCGATATACAACAAACATCTGAAACATTTTTTATTGATACTATATATCTACATTCAAATACATATCTTCTGCCTCAAGGATCATTAAGATTACGAAAAAGCACTGCGGCTCCAGTAATATTTAATTCTATAGAATATAGTGCAGATGTGCCGGCCGGTTGTAGCCTGCGTGTTCGATGCAGAGTCGCAAATACCCTAGAAGAATTAGCAAATGCCACATATACTAGTCTATTACAGTCCGGTGAGGTATTTGCTATTGCAGGAAGATATATAGAAATAGACATTACTTTACTATCTAATTCTACACATACCGCAACCCCCACACTAAATGCAGTATCATTACAGATGCTATCCCCTTCAGAAGTATCTGGACTGCAAATAAACAGTGCCGAATCATGGAATCGTGGGAATTTAGTTAATATAGCAGTTAATGATGCAGATAATTATGTGTATATGAAAAGAGCAGATGTGGGTAATTTTCACTTTATTAATGCTAATCAAGTAGCAGAACTAGATATTAATGGATATCCAGTAGTAGGCATTAATTCACAATATTTACCCATTACGCCTATACAATCTTACAATTACACCGCCAGATCAGTATTATATAGTAGTAGTAGTAGTAGTAGTAGTAGTAGTAGTAGTAGTAGTGTCATTAGAACAGATACTAGGGGTATATATAAGCCAAGGTCTGCCTATAGACTAAAAAGCGGTAATTACATTATTGCAGATACATATAATGATAGAGTGATAGAAATAGCATCAGATGGGACTTTTGTTAGAGGATGGGCATCACATAATAAAGATTTTGAAGAAGAACGAACATATGCCATGACCGCGAATTATAATTCTCGGTTAGGTGTCTTATTCATTACTTTTTCTAAATTAGTTGATGTGCAAAACTTTGATTTAACACTTATTCGCTTAATTATTGGCGGAACAAGAGAAATTAGACTAAGTAATATAGAAGATAAAGTAAGATTGCTAGATGGAACGGTAATAACTGAAAGAACTCCAGGTGCAACCTCTGACAATCCCCCTACAAATTCAACAGGCACGATTGATAGAGTATTAACCGTATTACTGTCTAAGGATAAAAGGGATATATTAGACACAGCTACTAATGTGCAGTGTGCCATATCAACGAATGTAAAAGATAGAATAGAATGTTTTATGGGTGATTATATGTATTTTGGCGCTTTTGGTATCCACAGACCAATATATGCCAATTATTCTACCAGTGAAAATATCATCGTTGCAAATGCTTCTATATTGTCTGAAAGTAATAAAGTGGTATCTACATTCCCCGTTATAGAGTTTACGATTCGGGTAGGCGAACTGGACAATGGAGAATCACTACCTTTGGGGTTAACGTTTAGCTATGATAAAATTTTATTTTCAGATATTATGTTAGGATCATTACAGGTTAAGGAAGAATTGACTGAAGATGGGGAACTATTAAGGAAATTACTTATGGCTGGTATTACATATGATCAGTCACTGTTAAATAGCAGTAGTAGCAGTAGTAGCAGTAGCAGTAACAGTAACAGTAGTAGTAGTGATATTTACAATATTGAGCTTCCATTAGATGATCAGGATAAAATGATGCATTTTAGGGGTATAGTCAGGCTAATTGATATGAATAGTCAATTGATTAATTTTGAATATTCTTGCCCTGATGGAAATTATCCATGCGATGTCAAATTTGATGCAGATGGAAATGTAGTCGTTGCAGAGTCAAGTTTTGAACCTCAAGCTGGACGTATAGTTACCCTCTACACAGAAGGTATAGGAGATGGCAATCAGCCGCCGATAATTAAATTAATTGAAGGCGGAATGTTTTCAAAGATTTGGGACATTCAGCAGCTAGAAGAGGACCATATTTTTGTAAGTACATAGGATGGCCACAAATATCAATATAGACTGGGTTTGTTTTTGTAATAAATCAGGATATGCACAAGCATCTTTAGATTACCTGCAATGTTTAAAGATGTTAAATTATGATGTAAAAGTCACTCTTTTACATTCGGAACCTGACAAATTATCTCTTTCGACGAGTAAATATATTGAATTCACGTCTTTAATGCATAAACCTAGAAAAGACGACTCAATACAAATATTACATTGCGTGCCTGATATGCAAAAACGTGTACCAAAAGCGAAATTAAGTATAGGTTTTGGTACTTTCGAAACATTTACCCCACCGGCTGGATGGATTGAGATATTAAATAAAAACGATGCTGTTATATGTCCTTCTAATTTTAATGTTAAGGTGTTTAGGGATGCTGGGGTGAAAAAACCTATATTTTATATACCACATTGTTATGATATTAACCTATATAATGAAAAAATTGTTCCACTCGATACAAATGCAGATGGCAGGTTTGTTTTTATGTTTATTGGTTCGTGGAAAAAGAGAAAAGGATATATACAGCTTTTAGAGGCTTGGATGCAAGAATTTGACCATAAAGATCCAGTCAAATTAATCATAAAAACAGACCGTTACACTATGGCTAATAAAACCATACAAGATATTCGTATTAATTTAGGACTTCAAAAGAAGGAAATTGCTCCTATTTTATTGGAAGGAAGAGTATTCAACGAAGTAGATTTGCCAAGATTTATCAAAACAGCTAACTGTCTGGTTGCCCCCTCTTTAGGTGAAGGATTTGGCATCCCTCCCCTACAATCAATGGCAATGGGAATACCAATTATTGTAACAAATTTTTCAGGAGTAACCGATTACGCAAACAACAATAATGCGACACTAATTGAACCTCATGGATTTATATTATATAACGAATTAGATACAATCCCACAATTCAAGAACTGTAAATGGGCACATATTACAACGGAAAGTGTCAGGAAAGCAATGCGACATGTAATAGATAATCCTGTAGAAATACAAAATAAAGCAAAACAAGGACTTGTTGATGTAATAAACAAATTTACATATGAAAAGGTAGTTCCAAAATTTAAATCTATGATTGAACAAATGCAATGAAAACAAATTTTATTCTAAATTCTTTTGAAAATAATATAGCCAATGTAACATTAAAACTGGAAAAACCAGTAATAGGTGTGGTGGTTTTTGAAAACATTTCTTATAATACAATCATAGAAACTGTTAATATAAATGGAGATATAATTACCGCAAACCTGGAAATAGCTCATTCATCAGAATTAAACAGAATTATTATATATGCTACAGTAAATGACCATCATAATAATACTGTTGCTATTGATTATATAGAAATACCATTATTTGCCAATACAAATAGTGAATATTCTGTGGCTGTTCAGCCAGTAGTTGTTGACTATGGACAAGATTGCCTTATACAAGTCAAAGGCACACCTTCAACTGATATAATCCTTGTTATAAAGGATAAACAATTTGTTGTACATTTAGATAATACGGGACATGGAGAAATATCCCTTAATACCGCAATCTTTGCTAAACAGTTTGCTAAAGCATTACAGTGTATTCAAATTTTTATTATTACACCTAATAATGTCCAGTATAGCGTTGGTCATATATGTGTTGCGGCAGAAAATGCTGTACAACTTGCAATCACTGCACAACCATTAATGCCAGCATTAGAAATTAAAACACCCAGTGTAGCTGATCAATTAATATATCCCTCAGTTGGTCTCAATGAAACAATCAACACCAATCCATATATCATAAACAATCAAGGCAACGATATATATGACGCATCACAAAAAGACTTTGTAAGAATTAATAGTTATTCGTATTGTAAATCTTCTAGGAACACAGCTTTAATAGCCCTATCATCACAAGACATAAACAAAATAAATATTGGCAGTTTTTATAGTGACCAAGAAAAGGCGGGAGTCAAGGCCAGCAGAATCTATGTTATGGAAGCCCAATTAGGGTCTAAATACACATCTCCATACCGCAATGCTAGAGTAATTGACACAAATTTACAAGTGGGAGATTGTAATAATGCCATTGCCATAGAGGTTGATTTAGATATATGGGTAGACACAAATATTAAATCAATTTGGGTACTTAGCGGTAGTCTAACAGGAATTAAATTCAATATTATTTCTGCCTATAGGGATACTAGCGGCATATGGTACATTGTTCCAGATGCAGAAACTGATTTTGTGATTAATTCTAACACCTGTTTTGATTTCGTAGGCGTAGGGACTCATACATATGCTTATTCTAAGATAGATTCTCCTTTGCCATATATTACTGTAAATGGATATGCCGTATCAGCATTAAATCCACAAATAGCAACCAATCCTAATATTCCTCCGAACGCTTCTAACCAACATGTATATATTATAGCCGAAGGCAATGTAAATGGTCTTAGTCAACTGTTTTATTATGCTATAGATATAAAAACAGGAGGGTGTTTTGGGTGGCAGCAATTAACTTATGACGGTGAAAATAAAAATTGTCGAGTATTATGTGATAAAAATGGGAATTTACATCTTATATGGGAATCTTCTAGGTGCGATCCAGAACAATTGTACTACGGTGTGCTTGGTCCAGACTCTAGAGCTTTAATTAATGAGGTGCTTGTATCTTCTTTAGATAAACAGTCAGAATATAACATAAACGGGAAAAACACCATTGATATTTTATCTTATGATTCGCCCAAACCAATTAACCTTCGTGAGTTAGATGCATATGGATTGCCCGTAGGAGATATGTGGCATTCGCTATCTTCTGGGAATGGTACAACCACTATTATAAACGATTTCACTCTTGTTGCAGAAGGAAACCCATATAACGACAAATTTGCCCTTTTTGCAACTATAGATAAGGATGAATATAATAACTATTTTGATGGATATTTTTCACAATTAAGTTATGAAATTACCTTTGATCTAAAAATAACCTGTACTGATCCGATTAAAGACTTTTCTTTAAACACAAAAAAAGAAATAGAAGATTTATATAATAATTGGAAAGCACAATTTACTTCTAGTAGCTTTGTATATAAGAATATTAATGTATATGAAGATGTTTATAGTAACAGATTTACAATTAGTAAAATAAATTATGTTTATGATAATTTGATTCCTATTGTTGGATCGTATAACATTCCCGGTTTATCTTTTCCTGTTCAACAGGTTGAGCTTAAACATTTTATGTTGGCGATAGTGCCTGAAAAGGCTAAATTTGTAGCATCTAATATAGAAAGTTCTTCAGTATGGTTAGCTAGAACAGGCGGTAATGTACTTAATTATCAAAGCTATAATGAAAAAGAAGTATATACTGGAAAATTTAAATTAGCTTTAATAACTGAAACATCTGCCAATTTAGATGACTTGGCATTGGCAGAACAAAAATATCAAGTTTTAAGGATGTTTGGAGAAGAGTTAAACATCAATGACCCACATTCTTATAGAATTGCTATACATTATACAAAAAATCGCACTCAAACTGTCAATAGTAGAGGCACACGACCACTTTTACCAGAAGATGTGCTGTTTAATTTGGATATTATTGTTTCAGTAGATGAGGCAGTACAGTGTGGGGAAAGTGCAACTGTTACTTTTGATAATAGCAATCACAGTTTCCAAATTGGGCTAGGTAGCTGTATAACCTATGAATACAGACCCTTTAATATTAAGCCGTTTGATGGGACCCTAAATGACAATGTTACTGTTAGACTAGATTACACTAATGTTACGATTGGACCTCAGTCTTCATTAGCTAATGAACATACAGTTGCACTTGCTAAAGCAGATAGAAATGTATCTAAGATGTATGTTCCTAGTATGACAGACGATACAGAATCAAGCAATATATGGGACGAAGTTTATGGACCTGAACTAGCGGATGAAAACCGTTATTATTTAACGATGGGGTTAGATAGAAGCAAGGTAAGACTGTCACAAATACCTATTACAGTATATGGTAAAAACGCTCAACCATCATTATGTATAGATAAAAGAAATAAAATACATGTAGCATGGCAAAGCCATAGAGATAGTTATTGGGATATATATTACACCACAAACACCAATCTTCACAACCCATTTAGAATTGAAACCCGTATTACTCAATCTGATAGCAACAGTCTAATGCCGTCAATTACTGTAGATAACGCGGGTCATAAATTAATTGCTTGGCATGATAATAGATATGGTGAATTCCAAATTTTCTCCGCTCGTAATACACATACAATACCTGATGATGGCAGTTGTGCAGCTTCATTTTTAGAAGAATATTTGGGTTTTGATGAATATTCTGACGAATATGTTAATCAATCTTCTTTTGCAAATATATGTGCATTGAAATTTATGTTTGTAAATGCTAATGCTACAGATCAATTCCATTTTACAGCAGATTTTTATAATGATAGCGGATTATCTTCTTTGGCATTACATGCTGACTCTCGCTATGATATAGCCAACTGGTTCTATGAACAAAATGGAACCACATATCCAATGCCATATAACGGTATAACTGTAAACCAAGGGGATGTTGTACAGGTAATATATAAAGTCGATTCGGAATTACCCCCCAACAGTATATATTATACTGATATACAATATGATAATGGCACTTTGTCTAGATACGATATTGTTGAATTTTTCTGCGTAAATGAACAATACCCATTATGTCATATACCTTGTTTATATACAAATAATGAATTAACCGCTAAAAACGTACACTTTAGAGTTACGTTTTATAAAGACAGTAGCATGAAAGATGTGGTATTATCTACAAACACATCTACTGATAACAGAAAATGGTACATTGGAGAATATAATACATTTCCAGCGGGTGGCATTGAAGTTCAACCTCAAGAAACTATTTCTGTATATTATAATCCAGACATACTGCCAGAAGAGCTTTCTCAACTATATATAACTTTGACCCATACAGCTTTACTGTGCAATACAACATATTATGTAGCAATTGAAACCTATGTTGATAATGTGTATACAGTAACTGATCAATTCTCATTTGAATGTAACTGTAGTTTTGTTAATGCAAATATATGGAGAAAAGATTTACAATCTAGAGAATGGATGTGCAGTGGTCAAGGGGGGATGGATATACTGATTACTAATAATCCTAAAGTAACTTCTATTAAACCGGTAGTTGCAGCCGGCTACAATAATATAGTATATGTGGGATGGGAAAATCGTTATTTAGGTTCCACTACTTTACAGTATGCATTATGGGACGGCAATAATGATGTATTTTATTGTCAATCTCAGGGGAAGTATGATCAATCAATTACAAGTAATTTCACAAATGTAGGTGTTTTAGTTGGCGACTTGCAGCACCCGACCTTTTTTTATACGAACGGCAATATCCTTGTAGGGCAGAACTTTAACTTATATGTAAGTAGTTCATCATCGTCATCTTCTTCAATTACAGACTTTATTTTAAACAATCAATTAAGTGAAGATGCCTTATCTTTAACTGCCGCTGATGTCATATCGTGTCTAAAGATGTCTGTAAATGAGAAGTCAACAGTTAGACTATACCATGCCGATAGTGAAACTCCTGTATCATTAGTAAACAATTGTAAGGTGCTTTTAGACGTTCAATGCCCGCACAGCAGTTATGCCATAAGATTTAAAAATGAAAACGATTCAACATGGAGTGATTGGATACCTATAAATTTAGGATTATATAAATCTTCTTCTTCTTCTTCTTCTTCTTCTTCTGCTGCTGCTGCTTCTGTTAGTGACTATTTGAGTGTATATAGTATATCTGATAATAAAATAGTTGCGGAATGGGTATTATCTGCTGGGAATGGTAATAAAACTGTTTATTGCGAGATAATGACGCATTTTGGAATTACCCCAACCATTTCATGCAATATTATTGCTAGATATAAGGAATTGACTTATAAGATAGCATTTTACAGTTCGGACGCAGATAAGATTCCATGTTCTATGTACAATGGCTACCCTGTTATTAGTACTAATCAACTATATATTACGTCTGACGATGTTACTTCAATCAATTCTGATCGTGGACAAACAAATACGATTACATTTTACGTTACCTTTGATGATGCGAATTATTTAAATCAGTTGTTAGAATTAAATAATATTGATAGATGGTCAGCTTCGGATAGTTTGTATTATGATTTAGTTTTGCCTGGAAAGACACTTTTTAATCAGCCGTTAGAAAAGATTACAGCAGAAGATATTGTTTTAGACTTTAATAACCTTCCTGTGAATGCTTCTAAATTCAATGAGGCGGTATATAAAGGGACTTTTACTATTGTAAAATCGGACGGCTTTGACAATAAAGATGGATTAGCGACTATTGTATTACGTATTCCTTCTCCCTGTTTAGTTGAGACAGAAACATATGAATGTCCTGCTTTATATAAAACAGCAGCAGACATTAAAGACAAAATTGCTACAGAAGTTAACGCATTAGTTGTAACCAATGAAAGTTTTTATCAAAATTACAATAAAGAATTATTATGTTCATTTATGACTCCATCTTGCATAAACGGCGAAGAGCCGGCAGAAAGTTATGTTGATGATAATGAGTTTGAATTAGAGGAAATAGATGAGATATCTTGTGAACCGCAGTATTGGATTGTTTCTAGTCGTTCTGAACCTTGTTATTACTTGGTCGATGCTTTAAACAACACTAATTGGTATGTAGAAAGTCCGATATTTCAGTTTAATTTTGCAGATAGCAGAATAGATTATCTACGATTTAGTCCTGATACATCTTTAGATGATATAGTTATTATGGTTAAACCTAATGACTCTATATCTATTTTAGATAATGGCTGTAGCGTCTCTAGCAGTAGCAGTAATGCAAACGGTAAAATAGGAAGATCTATTACAATTACTATTCCTACTACAGCTTTTATTTTTAAGCATAGCAATGGGAGTGGAATATATTACTGCCATGGTCCTACTGAATGCAACATCCCTTCTGCAGCAAAAATAATTAAAGATACTAACAATATCACTTTAGGAAATATAGAAGAAGGATCTTATACAAATACAGGCACTGATGGGACAACTTCTTGGAGTATAAATACAGCATTAGGGAAAAATTATGATCCCAATTCTTCAAATCCAGGTAGCGGCGTATTATTAGTTGACTTGCAGCTAGGCATAGCAAGACAAGAATTAAGTCATAGAGGGTATATTACATCTAATGGTATTTTAAGTTATAAATTATTGTTTATACCTAGTGGTATAGGTTATGTGAATTTGAATATGAGTTGTGGAGTAACTTGCGAGGAATAGATGAGAATTCCAGATCCTATTTTAACATTATCTTTAAGTAGTGTAAATAACTTTGGAATGTTATTACAGTGGACTTATGCTGTAAACAATGAAGCCACTGCATTTAAAATTGAACGGAAAACATCTACTTCTGGGTACTCACTCATTACCGCTGTTAAAAATAATAGCTCTGGGTATCAGTATTATACTGATACTACGGCTCAAATGGGGGTTGCTTATACGTATAAAGTAACATGCACCAACAAATGTGGTGCTTCTACATCGGTTGAAGAAAGCATTGGCGGGCTTATTCCCTGTGTCACACCTACTGCTCCCAGTTTAAATTATGTAGAAGCTCAAGGCTGTTCGGTTGTATTAGACTTCTTTAGTTTCGATGTAACAAATTCTCCTTCTGCTTATTTTAATATAGAAGTTGATGAGGGGGCTGGCTGGACACTTATTTACAGTGGTAGAAACAATACATATACTCATCAGATATTGAACCCTTACCAGCTTCCAATTAGTTTTAGAGCAAATGTAGCGAATTGCGATCCTGTTGTGACTGGCCCTTATACAACAATTAGTTTTACCAAATCTGCTTGTACAGTAACCGGCTCAGCTTTATGTCCATTACAAATTGTATATAGTGTTTTTGATAATTATCACGGCTTGAAAATAGTTATAAATCCAGATAATATCAATTATTTACCGTTAATTAGCAAATTTATAATACAAGCTGTAAATGACTGTGTTCCTACTATAAGAAATATAGATGTTACAGTCCCTGAAACTTTGTCATTTGATGCAATGTTAGGACCGTACATACCTTTTATAGATTCTGTTACTACAGATGAGGTTCGACCTATTTATAATATTCAAGTGGTGGATCGTAATAATAGTAGCACATCTTGTACTGCTAATAATTATATATGCATAGAAAGCTCTAGTTCAAGTTGTTCATCATGCTGCAATACATATGAAGTTGTTTTAAGTGGGTTTTCTTTGACTCTTGGCGATATGAATGGTGATGGAGTAGTTAATAATCAAGATATTTCACCCTTTGTTTTAGCTCTTACAGATCCGGTCGCCTATGCAGCAGCTTATCCTAATATTAATTACAATATAGTTGGAGACATAAATGAGGACGGTATGTTTAATAACCAGGATATGGCTGCACTGGTTAATCTACTTACCACAGGATCAACTACTTATACTTTGGATGGTACGTATGTCTTTTATAAATCTGTATACAACAATTGTATATATAACAGCACAGGTAACAATTCATTATATATACATAATAATCGTTGGATGATGTTTTTAGAAAAAGACGGGTTATTTGTCTCTTTTCAATCTAAAGGGCTAGCAACACAGTGCCCCCCAGAAAATTCTAATGATTGGGAAGTAAAAACCGTTTTTAGCAATATAGGGGATATGACCATAACATGCAATGAAACCATACCATACAACAGTTCTAGTAGTAGTTCAATTGCCTTATGCTTTTTTGAAAAGCAAATTAGTGGAAAGTACTCTCCACTACCAAATAATACACCAATAAACATTATTACTGGTTTTTATTATAAATTTACTTATCAGCCATTTCAGATACCTGATATTTTTATTATATACGACTCTAATAACAATGAATTGTTCAATTCTGGATGTAGCTCTGTACCAAATAGACATACATCACCACCCTTAGTGGAATATGTATTTATTAATACATCTCCTATTACAGTCAGTGTGATATCTGGAGGCAAGAGAGTAGACGATCAAGGATCTTTATCAAGTGTATGCAACGATACTAGTACTAGTACAGGGTGGTGGTGGAAGATAGAATGCGATCCAACCTACAACCCCAATTCTAGTTCTAGTTCTAGCTATTCATGTTTAAATGTTTTTACTACTGCTGTGCCCAGTGTTGATCCACTTAGCGATCCAGATAATCCTCATAATATAGAAATTATTAGCTGGGATGATCCATCAACTTGGAGTAATCCTCCCAGCGGTGTAACACATTTTCAGTTATGGCGTAGTACTAATCAGACTGAATGGACACAAAGAGGGGGAGATATTCCTTCTACAACATTCACAAGTACAGATGAGACCGAATATGCAACTGGAAAGCTATATTATAAATTGAGGTATTATTTTGAGAATGGCAATACATATCGAGATAGCTGTGTTTTTGAAGTAGAAATGCCAGATAAATTATCTATACCCATTAATAATATTAATATTGCAGTAATAAACAATGGAACTGGTGTAACTATAACAATTATTCCCCCCAACGACGGAACTGCTACAGCCAATTGGCAAAATGTGCAATATGATGCTTTTCAGATTTTTTATAGAAATATTGCCAGTCAATCCAACACTTGGCTGGCGGGACCCGAGATCACTGTCAACAACGCTTCTTCATATTCTGCAAATATTACTGATTTATACCCAGGTTATAGTATATTGCCTGTAACATATGAATTTGCCATAAGAACTCTGAATTATGAAAATACTACAGGTACCAATCAGCAAGCCGTAGGACCAAGTAGTATATTGACAGTTGATCTTCTTGGTTGCGATCCGCAATCTGAATTGCTAATTGAAGCGGCATGTTTGCCATATATAAGTTTCTGATCAAGGAGTTTGATACAATGAGTGTTAACATGATACTTACAAAAAGTATTGATGATAGATTAATTTCTGGAACACAAACCGCCTTATATTCCACGCAAAATCATACTGACAAAATATATGTCCGCAATATTAACTGTTGGGCTTATGGTATTGATTTGTCTTGTGCTAGTCCTTGGAATTCAGACCTAGGAACACAGAAAGCTGGCACTCTAATAACACCTAGGCATGTAATATATGCTACCCATTATAGCCATAATATCCCGTGTACTATAAGATTTGTAGGGATGAATAATCAATGTGTAGATAGAACAATTGTTGCTGCTAGACACGTCCCCGACAGTGATGATATCACAGTAGGTATACTGAATGAAGATGTGCCGTCATATATCACATTTGCGAAAATTTTACCTGCTAATTGGCAAAATTATATTAACAATAATGAGCCTTTACCATTATGCCAATTAGATCAATATGAAAAAGCGACTGTAGCAAATGTTAGTAGTATATCAACATTATGTAGCGATTGTCGCACAGCCCCTTGTATACCTTATATGTGTTTTACATGCACTATGCCTTTACTAGGTATAAGAGCATCATATTATATAAATAAAACACAGGGGGATTCTGGGAATCCAGTATTTCTTATTTGGAATAATCAACCGATAATATTAGGATGCCTATTCGGGGGCGGTAGCGGTGGTGGCCCATCTATTGTAGATTATAAAACACAAATTAATCAAACACTTAGTCTCTTAAACGTGCAATATAATGTTAGCACCAACTATCAATTAACACCCATAAGTTTTACACCTTATCTAAGTAAAAATGCTATTACTTCATCATTCCACCCTACAGATAGTGGTACAAATATGTTACATTTAGAATGGACCACTCCAGTTTTATCTTCTAGTTCTTCTAGTGGTGTTGTAAATACCTATTCTGTAGAACGGCTAAATACTTTTGAAAACATGGAGTGGGAGTTAGTAGCAGATTCGATAAAAGGTAATAGTTTTGAGTATGATACTGACATTAGTTATCCACTTGGTGATATTACTGCATTTTTTAGAATTAAATATAATTATTTTTGGACGGGTGAATCATCATACGAAAGTTTTCCAACTTTACCAGAATATTTAATTGTTACTGGATCTGGTTTTAATCTGTATAGTGAAACCTATAATGGTTCTGAAACGATCACCATCAATTTTAATCGAACTTTTATTTTAACAAAAGACGCAACAGGAGCAAGGAAATGGAAATATACCGAATACATAACATTTATGGGGGAACCTACTGAGTTGTTTACCATTGAGATATACACAGATCCAGGCCAACACAGTTTTACAATAGATTATGAGTTAAAAATGCCATATACTACTAATTGTTCAGACGCTGTAACAGTTAACAATTATTTACCTCAAGGAATATATAATTGTCCTAGCACTCAATCATGCAGTAGTAACACAGTTGGAAATGGTACTTGGATTGTTACATCATCTGAAGATTATGGTGAATTAGGTCAGTCTTGTCATTTGGGTATAGTAATACCTCATAAACCAACTATTACTAACTTTAAGGCGATAGATCTAGGCAACGGATCTGTACGGCTCACTTGGGATAAACCTGACATTGGCAGTAGTATAAGACGATGGACGGATGAACCTTTATCAGAAGACGGATTTGAATTATGGGGCAAATTACATGAAGAGACTATATGGAACAATTTGCTTTATATTAAAGCAAATAATCCTTTCCCCCCCACAGTATGGGAAAATAATCAGTATAGGAGTGATTACTATACTGGAGTAAATGGATATTATGATTTTGCAATTAGAGCAATAAATAAACCTCCATCTAATGCAGTAGATATATATGGGGTAGGTCCAATTTCAACAGTATTAAATGTATATATTTCAGGTAATGAAGGTCTAATCCATAACACAAGTGTAACGAGTAATACTGGCATTATAAATGGCACAATTTTAGAGTAACTTATATGAGCTACAACAGCAGTGAATCTTCTTATCCAACATTGCTATATCCAAATGGCAACGAAAATATTTACACCAATAGTATTACTATTCGGTGGAACAATCCACTTACACAAATTGCGGATACTTATGATATTTATTTTACCTCTACCTACAACACTACCAATGAACCTAATTGGCAATATATAGCTAGCGTTCCCTCTACATCAAGCAGCTACACATGGAGATACGACAATTTTGTTAAAAGTTCAACATGTAGAATCGGGATAAGAGCCAGGAATAACAATGGTTATAGAAGTGATTTGGTTATATCAGCAAATAACTTTTCCATTAAAAGCAAAAAATTACCCCCGCCAACCATTATAAGTCCTTTACCCAAACATACATACGACAAATATATAGAAATCATTATTGATTCTGCAGAACATATTAATCATTATTCGCAACGTAGCTATTATAATATATATTATAGCAGTGCAAAATTGGGATTATCCGACATTCTCATATCACAAACCGTTCCGATACATACTCCTTCGGTTATATGGAACACTTCGGACTTAACGCCTTCTGACGATTATGAAATACGGGTATTTTTGTTTGACAATGATAATAATATATCTAATAGCACATTTATAAAAAATATTAATATTGCTCATGCAGGATTCTTTATTGTTGATACCACACCACCAATAGCTGCAATAGCAATTAATAGCAATACTGTATTCACTAATAAACAAGAAATAAGCATCAGTGTCGCTAGTTACGATGCTGCTACATCATGCCACTCTTTATTATTTACAGATGGTACTAATATATCTCATGCTGATACAGTGGCAAACATAAAGAGATTTTTATTAGATGAAACAAATGGCATCAAATACATACAACTTAAAATACAAGATTTTGGAGGAAATAGATCTGGTGACGAAGGAATTAGACAAAGAATATTTGAAACTCTATTAGAGAATAATGATTCCTTTTTTATAGATATAACAATTGATGAAACCACAGATACTCTTTGGTTAGTAACCAGCGGATCTAACAGCAATCTTTATAAAGTCAATGAATTTCCGTCATTAATATCTACTTTTGACGGTACAGCAACGGCTATTAATTACTATCATTATTCTATATATATATCTTTAACTAGCAACAATCAAGGCATACTATACAGATTTGATGGATCTGCTTTAACTGATGAACATTTATTTAATACTGTGGATTCTAAAATTAATACTATGGCTAATTATAATGATGCAATGTTTATAGGAATGGAAAATGGTTGTGTTTACAGTTTCGACGGTATCAGCTATGCTTTAGTCGAAACATTAGGCAATCCAATTAAACATTTGTTTTCCGATAAGAATCTATTATATTTGGTACAAAAAAACGATGATAATATATATGTGTATAACGGTATAAACTTTTTCCCTACAGGATCGTAAATGGCTGTTACTGAAGATAGTCTAAAATTTTATCTTACTAGTTCAGAACCTTTAGTGGCACAAACTAATTTGTCTGAATCTATTGGGGGATACCCTTCAACCACAGAGATTAATCCCAGTGTGGTATTGAATGACTATATAAATAGATTTCAAACCAACATTCCTTTTACTGGAAATATAGACGCAACTCCGTCATATATTAATATAGAACATGAAATAATGTCTGTTAGTTCAATTGCAAATAATGAATTTACAGTTAATAGAGGACAGCTTGGAACTGCATATACTGCGCATTCTAAATTCGATGCCGCTTTTAATCATAAAAGAATATTTCTGGTAAATAACAATAATTTGTTCAATAATAGTTTTAACAGTAACTATAAACAATATAGGTGCATAGCAATTAAAAATACAGGCACTGATACTTTTTTCAACCTGTGTTTCTATATAAAATATAATTCTTTAAATACAAACAGCGGAATAAAAATTGCACTAGAAGTTCCTAAATATGGGCAATACAACGGAAATACAGCTTCGGGAACAACAATTTCTTTAGTAGACACTTCTTTAATCAATCATCCTGACGACTTTGAAAATCGAGTACTCACTTTCTTAAGTGGGGATAATATAAATGTGGCAAGAAAAATAGCTTCATTTGATGCAGACTCTGGGACATTAACTTTTACCAACGCTTTTCCGTATCCTATTTCTGCTGCACAAAGTTTTAGGGTGGATTGCAGTCCAGCACAAAGAATACAATCTGGTAGTATGATGCCGACGACAGGTACAATATATGTTTCTAATTTTTCTACTGCTACTAATTATGTAAATTCTATTAATATTAATTATGAAAATACACGTATTAATGGTTCTAATCTTTTACCCAATGATGTTGTGTATGTTTGGTTTGAAAGAAGTTTAATTAACAACAAACCAAAATATCTAAATAATAGAATTATTTTTACAGCAGCATATACTTCTGAATTAGCTGAGGGCTTTTCAAAACCGGCCAGATAGGATATCAAATGCCATATATTAACAGATTAAAATCATATATCAGATTTCAAAACATACCACTGATGGACGACATAGGATATACTACCATTACAGTGAATGGGGAAGATTTAGAGGTTAATCTAAACACCGCTGCTGGTGTGGGGTATCAGATGAAAAATTCACAATATTTAGAAATAGAAAATTTAAATGGTTTTTTAGGACCTAGTTTTATAATTGGTTTTTGGTTATATAGTAAAAATCCTGGCATTATTCATGCTGCTAATAATACATATAGTCCATTGATCATGCCTGTTTTTGCACAAGGCAGTTCTGCCCTGTTAGATGGAATGATGACCCCAAAAAATGACTGTGGACTAATGGTATATGAAACCACACAAAATAATGGAAAAAATAAATTAATTGTTTATATTGCCGGTCAAACTGACTATCCATACACAGACACCAGTGCAGTGATAACATCTAGTGAATATACGACCAATATTTTCCACCATTTTATTATTCAACATGCGGTAGGGATAGATAGACAAGTGCAAATTTATATTGACGGCACAAAAGATAGTGGCACAACTACTACCGGAGAAGTTCCTTATTATATTAATTCAAGTGCAGACAATTTTTCGGTTAATAGGTATGCCATTGGACCAGAGACACACATTGCATCTAATACTGGAGTTTTAGATGAATTTTTTGTATGTACTAACTATATTTCTGTGCAAGAAATAAGCCGCGTTGTATCAAAAGGTGTACTGTACACATTTGATAGCGCATTTTCCCAATTAGAAGAGATTTATCAGCCAATTTTATTTGACGACCCCAGTACTATACAAACAACATCGGTATATTCTAATAAAGGAAATATTTTTGTTGGCAGATCTGATGGGACTCTCTTAAAAGGTAGCAAAACACTTTGGGAAAATAGATTAGAATTCAGCGATCAAAGGCTAATTGATAATTTAACAGTAATTACCAAAGACGGGAACAAACCAACCATCCTTGATGGCAAACTTACATTAACTAATCAAGTAATCCGTATCTAAACATGATTACGCAAATAAACAATATATTCATTAATAATACTAATGCCAATAATGATTTAGTAGTTATAACAGATCCATATCCAATTTTTAATTGGGACTATACAATTGTTAATACGGTTACTGTAAACGATGACGGATCTATTACCAATAACACAGCAACGAAACCACTCGGCTTTGAAATACGATTGGGAACATCTAATAATGATTTGGCAACCGACAATTATAATGGTGACGTATTTCAAACACAATTTTTGAATATTGACACTGAATATTGGAGATATAGAGGGGATAATCTAATTCGCGGAATGACCTATTATGGGCAACTACGCATAACTGACGAATTTTATAACACGACGGATTGGATAGATTTTTCTTTTGTATATAATAACATTCCTGTTATAACCGACGTTTTACTAACCCCACCTGCCCCTACTATCAATGATAATTTAATACTTTCTTACACATTTGTAGACGCAGATGGACACTTAGAAAACGGATCAATCATCTGGTGGTATAAAAACGGAGTACATCAGTCTAATTTTGATAACTTAACTACTATAGACAAAAAATATCTTTCCTATGGAGATATATGGAATGCTCAAGTTTTTCCTAAAGATGGATACGAATTTGGTCAATCAGTAGTCTCAAACACCATACTTATAAGTAAAACATTGCCGGTGGTGGATAATTTATATATAGAACCAGAAAATCCTACCACCATAGATCCTTTATATGCTAATTATAATTTTATATCTGCCGATGGACTAACAGATCATAGTAGCATTAGATGGTATGTAAATGATGCTTTAGTAATAGGAGCTAAAACAGCTTTTGTTAGACTTGATTTACAAGCAGGAGATGTTGTCAGATATGAAGTTCAGCCCAGTGATGGATATGCTATCGGAACATATGTATCATCATCCGAAGTAACTATTTTACCGGCTCCAATACAAATTACAAATATTATCATAGACGGAGAAATAGAACCACTAACACTGACCAACTATAGTCCTCTATTTACTTGGAATGTAAATAGTCCAGATATTACAGTTACAAAAATATACATTAAAATAGGGACCGCCCCAGGAGCGAGCAATATATGGTCGGCCTCTGTTACAGATTCTTTAACTTATTATAGAATGCCGAACAGCATACTCAAAGAAGGGGTAGACTACTATATTTCAATAGCAGGCGGAAACGATTCTGTCACTGGCGAATATACTATAGCTCATTTTAAAACTAACGGTAGTAGATGGAATTCAGTTTCTAATTTTACTGGATGGACAATAGAAACAACGCTAAGAATATCCAATGTTGACATTCAAAGCTCTAGTAGCAGTAGCAGTTCTAGCAACTACAGTTCAAGCTCAAGCTCAAGCTCAAGCTCAAGCTCAAGTAGTTCCTCAAATGCTAATAGTAATAGTAATTATTATCATGGGATTAGTATAAATGATGGTAACAAACATTGTGAAATTAGATTTTATGCTGATGCACTAGTATATATATCAAATGATACCTATAAAATAAGTGCAGATTTATCAAAATTTAAAGTTGTTACTATATGCGGACAGGGTAGCAATGTTCATATATATATAGATTATCAGCTTGTTTTTGACGGTACGGGAACATTATTAAGCACAACTAACGAAAAATTGCTTGAAATAGGGGCTATTGGAGTATCAAATTACGTAACTGCTGAATATGCTAGCATATATTATACTGTATCAGGATCTTACAATCCATCCGATTCTTTAATTTACTATAACACAGTATACAACGTTTATCAGATTAATAGTGGTTCTATTGATTTCCTTTCCGGCTCGCCGGGGGGCAATGTATACTATTCAATATCTTCAGACAATCACAACCAAAGCAGCACCATATACAAACTAGCGGATTATAATAAACCATTTAAAATTACACCCATTCCTGATGATGTTTTAAAAGTTTCTCACATCACACAAGACCCTCAACACAAATGGACATTTGTAGCTCATGACACCGGAGTAACAGGCTTATATAGCCATATTATTCCCACATATACACAATATCTTAACTTTGCTAATGCAGATGACCCGGAAACACACAGATGGAGATTATACCATACTGCAAGTAATCCTTCTTTTGTGGCTAGTGGTTTAAACATAAATACAACAGATTTAGGTGGTAAACTATATTATTCTCAGAACCTACCAGGGACTGAATGGTTTGATTCTGTTAGCAATAGTAATGGATGGACTGTTGGTTTCTCGCTTACTAGTGCTGCTCAAAGCTTTACAGACTTGCAGGTTTCCAACACAGAAGATCCCAACGGCAGTGGAGTGTACATCAATGATGGCACAAAATATGAAAATATTGAGTTTTTCCCCCAAGAAATATACTTAAAAAATGCTAATTTAAGAATTCCTTTAAACACTACTATTAAAAGAGATTATTATATTACAGGTAAAGAAGACAATATTAAATTATATTCAAAATTGCCTTCTGAAACTGCTTATACTTTGTTAGCGGATACTAAACTTATTGGACAAGCTACCAATGAAGCAAGTGCATATAGGCCTTCTGTGGTAGAATTTAACAATGTATCTTATGCAGTTTGGCACGATGATAGTGCAAAATATCAAAGGATATATTTTTCATCTTTTGATAAAGCATCAGATATAAGTTGGTCATATCCACAATTGATAGTAGATGATGCATTTGGAGCAACAAATCCAGATATTACTATTGACAATAATGGCAAGATATATGTTGTTTTTGAAAGTCATCACTATGATAAGAGTGATTTAGGAATAGTTATATATAACACACATGGATGGAGTAAGCCCTTCTTTGTTCATTCTGACATACAATACTCTTTAAGGCCAAAAGTAGCTGCTGACGGTTATAATAATATTCATGTTGTGTGGGAAGACTATAGGAATCAAGTGGCTGCTATATATTATACTAAGAGAAATTACAATGATGGAAAATGGTCACTGCCAATCAGACTTTCTAATGAAGGCGTAGAATCAACCCGACCAGCAATTGATATATATAATAACAATATATACGTCACGTGGACTGAAACCAGTCATTACACCAGTAATATTAAGCTTAAAAAATATACATATTCTCTACAAGCTTGGTCTGCTATCAAAGATGTATCTGATCTAGATCACGGTGACGCTTCTGATATAGTTGTTAATGAATCAGTGATTCATGTGGTGTGGCACGAAAGCTATAATGATAGTTATGTATTATATAGCCGCAGACTAAACGATTCTAATCTAAATTATATTGATTTTTCTTGTGTGCAGGTTACCTCAGATGTAGGCGTAGCTAGGTTCCCACGAATTGGTTGTAACATCGGGGGAGGGACCCACGCTAACAATATATATGTAGTATTTGAATCAGGAGGTGATTTAGGAGAATATGAATATGCCTTAAATGATGCCAGTGACACCTTTATTAGTGCTGCATATTTCAATTATATAGAATCTAAGTGGTACTCTGATAATCAATTAGGTGGATATAATATACAATTTTTGCCTTCCTTGTCATATAGATATAGCCGTAGACCAACAATATCTAAAAAATTCATCAATAGTGCAAATATATTATACGAAGCTGAAAATGCTTATAACGACGAATATGTTGACAACAATGCTGAATTTACTAACATATTTTCTATTAATTATGATTTAACCTATACAAACATATATCTATTAAATGCTCTAAATGAAAATCAATTAAATGCCCGTTTGCCTAGGAAAGAAATTAGATTTGGAGATTTTTCTAACTTACGCAATTATAACTTAACATTTGGGATGTTTAAATTTTATACCTTTGGATCTGTGGATCCATTTAAGATGTTTTATATCCCACTCACAGAAGGATGTAATGATACGATACCTAATATTGTTGGTGATGCCTGGATTGCTTCTGATAAATTGCAATTTTATAATCAATCTCAAAATATATTCATTAATACTAACAGTATTGTTAATCCATTACGTATAAGATTTGATAACCAGAATCGTATATTTGTACTTACTAGCAGTACAATTTATGTTTCTGCTGATTATGTTAATTTTACCAGTTTCATTACTGGCAATAATTTTGTAGATTTCGATATCGGGAATGACAACACACTATGGCTAATTACACCATCGCATGTAATACAATATAACCTTGAAGATACTAAAGTATTGTATCAGGCCCCAATAGATACCGTAGTTAACACCAGTATATATGAACAGGCAAAGTTATCTAGAGTGTATGTAGATGGAAACAACACAGTGTGGATAGCTAGTTCTGGCGGAATAAGCAGTATAAAAGATGGAATAATATCCAACTGGAATCCTTACAACAGCAATATTGGGACTGCCATTATAACAGATATTGCTATTAAGAGCAATGGTGCCAGATATATAGCCACACAATCTGGACTTTATAAAATGTATGGCAATACGTTCGAAAAATTGATTATTGAAGACAACGACTGGAATGAAAACCTTACTAGTATTGCTTATAACTCAAACATCATATGGGCATCTGGTTATTCAAAACTATTCCAAATTATTATAGATCCTTCTGATAATACATACCAATTAGTATCTTTTATGGCTAAAGATTTTGCTAACTACGTCCAAGAAAATGCCTGTCACACATATACAGATTATACCTTTGACAGTAGCGGCATTAGCAGTGAAACGGTTTTAGAACTGTATATTAATAATAGATTGGTAAAACATGGATATGAAATAGCTCCCGGTAGGCTTAGACTTCAATCTGCTCTTAAATCGAGCGATCAGCTATATATATTGGCTAGAACCGATTTAACTAAATATGTTTCTTTAGAACAAAATATTGCAGAGAGAAACACCTACGGCAATATCGAACGTCGGTTTACCAAATTTATTGCCAATAGTGATGAAAGTATATTTGGACTAGTTACAGGAGATAAACAACAATTAGTTAAATTTGATAATACACGAATTTTCACACTGCCCTATGATAGCATCGTATATGACAATATCCCTCCAACTGGATATTTGGTATACGAACGACAAATTAATCCTCGCACAGTACAGTTGTTCTTTGATGAAGTAAGCGATAATTTGTCTGGCGTAGAAAGTATGAAAGTGTCTAACTATCCTAATCTGACTTCTGATGGAACAACAGAATTACCCTGGTCTACTTTCCAAGAACGGTTTACTTTTGATATTGGGGTAGATTTAGGCAATGTGTTCACATCGGTTACTTTTACGAACGGCAGCGGTAAGAGAATACATAACTATGGTAATTTTATATTAGCAGGAACATCTAATCCTGCTGCCATATACCTATTAGACACAACAGTTACTGAAGAAGGCGTTAGCCTTACTAGTGAAAGTTTTTCTAAAGTTTTTGATTTTCCAGGTGAACCTGCTGATACTTCAGTGGAATTTTTTGTTACTTTCTTAAATTCTGTTATTGTGGGAACGGGATCGCCCACGGGTCGAGGTAAATTATGGATATCTAGTAACGGCTATAACTATATGTTACTACAAACTCTATCTACAACCCATGCTTTATGTGGCACGGTACTAAATGGGGCAGTATATGTGGGGACATTGGGTGGGCCAATATATAAATATAACGGCCAAAGAGTAGACTCAATTGGAGTAACACTTGGTAATGGTGTGTACGCTATTTCTGGTGCTAATAACTATATATGGTGCGGAACTGGTCCTAGCGGACGAATGTACAAAGTTAATACAGATATTAATTCTGCTAACGATGATAATATATTTACACCAACCTTCATACATGCCGAAACCGATTCTATCATTAGTGCGGTGTTAGCTGTGAATTTGCCTTCTGTGTATGAATCTCAACCAGATGATTTTATTGTTTTTGCGGCGGGATCTAATAATGGTAGATTAGTTAAATCTATTAATAACAATCCCTTTGGCCCTTCACTATTTACAATGCCCGTTCCTATTTCAATGATCAAGACCAACAGTGAAGGAGTCGTTTTCGCCTGTGTTGGACGTAATTTATATCAATATACGTCAAATAGAGCCTGGAAACCACTATATACTAACGACACCAATATCTATGATGTTGCTTTTGATGCGAATGGTGTGTGGATTATAAGTAACACCTCAATAAAGAGAGTTTTGCTAGTTAATGCCAAGAAACGCATTTATTTTGCACTGAAAGATGCGGCTGGCAATATAACCAGAAACCCAGATGATACAGCAATTATTACTGATTTTGAAGAAATTAACATTGATGATCTAAGACAATTTGCTCATACCAATAGAATACTTGAACTAGACGAAAACGGCAATGAAGTATTCAGATACACAGGAACAGGAGAAGATCCGTTCTTTAGCGCAGGTAAAGTGGAGGTCGAGTACGCAGAATATTATAGTGAAATCTTCAATGGAACGAGTGATTTAGTATCTTGGGATATCATTTACTGGGACGCAGTGGTACCAGATAATACAAATTTAACAATTGAAGTAAGAACTGGAACTACGAGAGATGCACTTCTAGATGCGCTATTTGCTAAAACTTTTACTAAAAATGACTATGCCGGCGGTGATATCAGTACGCTTTCTGGGCAGTATATACAGTTTAAAGTTACTATGTCTACCACAGAAAGAGGTGTAAGTCCGAAATTATATAGAGTTAATATTAAATCACATACTAGATCTAGTGTGCATTTCTATACTACCAATTTCATATTACCTTCTAAGATTACTAAAGGAATATTAACTGCCACAACTATGTTACCCGTGTCAGCAGATATTATCTTTGGTATTGATACAAATGATTCTGTTGATTTTTCTACTTATCAAATTGTTGAACCAGACAGATTGTTTACTTTAGGGCCTGACCAAACAGGGCACAACCTTAGAATAGGGATAAAATTAATATCGCCTTTAAATGTAATTGGATCAACGGAAGGATTAAACGAAACCAACGAATATGCAGCGGGAGTATATAACAATATTATTTCTTTCAACTATACTCCGACCAGTAGTGGGAATTATCATTTCGCAGCAGAATTTTATGAAGACTCAGAAATGACCACATTGTTAACCACTCTATATTCTTCAACAGATCCAGACATCTGGAGTGTCAACAATGTAGCCTTTGCAGATGATGGGGCCATATTAACTGCATCTACTGAATATAAAGTTATATGTGCTGTTCAGGGTAACGCACCATTACGTTGCAATCAGTTTTATTATGTAAAACTACTATCTTCATACAATGAATCCGCTATGTCTACGTTTATAGATGATTTTGCATTTATTTCTAATTGCAATCCTAATTTTACTAATACTGTGGAATTTGTGTTCCTTAACAATGGCACAACCGCAGATTTTCATTTCAGGATAAAGGTATATGCTGACGCCAAAAGAACTGAATTAGTACATACCTACTACAGCGGGATAGATCAAACGGCATGGGTAATTGACGGATCGGCTATCCCACCTGGTGGTAGCACCGTTGTTAATGGCAACGCGGTCTTAGTATCATTTGTGCCTGATACTAGCAGTATAGACGATGGAACATACTACCTTATTATTGATGCTTATAATGGCTCAGAATTTGAGAATGTGTCAGATTCATATTTTATGCGTATACAAAACAGCAGTAATTACAATTGTGATGAATATAGCAATGTTCCTATTGTAAAAGATATTGCAATTATGTTTGAACTTGACGACTTCTTAGAAACCTTTGGCTATAAAGAAAAGACTAAGCGTACTATTATGCTTAATTTAAATCATGCGTAAAACTCCTTATTATGATTTAAACATGTTCGAAGCGGGAGATGCTTACTTATCTTCTGCTGATAGACGACGTTTTTATATCATTGACAACCAACTAGAGTTCTTGGCCTCACAAATAGGAGATGGGGTCATTTCAGGATGGAACATCTCTTTAACCGCCCCAAACACTATAGAAGTTACGGAAGGATTAGGAGTAATAGATAATTTTGTTACTAATACTTATGGGCATTATTCGTTTACACTTGACCATAATAAACTATACTATTTTTATGTAAAACGCAAACCAAATATACTTTCATCTAGAAGTGCATTTAGTGCGATGGCGTCTGTGTCTTATACAGACACTATCCCCCCTGCTCATCCAACAGGAGTTCATTTATCAGAAATTGCATACAATTATGTTAAATTGTCCTGGTCTAAAAACACAGAACCCGACATTGATTATTATGCAATTTGGAGAAGCTTAGATGGTTCAACCTATACTAAAATAGCGGAAACTAAAAATAACAGATACACAGATGAAAATGTTGTTCATGATACTGTTTATTATTATGCCATTGTTGCACATGACACCAACGGTTTAGCTTCTTATGATTTGAGCCACGGTATTATATCTCCTGGTTTTGTTTTAGGGGATATGAACGGTGATGGATTGTTCAATAATCAAGATGTTGGTCCTTTTATATTAGCGCTAACCAATTATGCTCAATATGAAATCGAATATCCCGGTTTAGACGGAATAAACCGTGGAGATATTAATAGAGATGGTGTACTTAACAATCAAGACAACGCACTATTTACAGATCTATTAATCAGAGGTCAAACTGTAATTATTAATGACACACAGCCTGTCATAATATTAGCTCACACTCCTTTTGACAACCGTGTTCCAAGCGATCCAGAATTTGTAGAAATTATCAATGGTGATCAAACCTTAGAAGTAATATGGGATGCGGCTGCTTTTTTGGCAGATTATTATTTAATCACAATACAACCTATTGATTATGAAGGAAATGACGATGGTATTGCTACAGAGTATTCTGTAGACAGTTCTAAACAACTATTATTTATCGAAGGTTTAACAAATGGTCAAACATACAAGATTAATGTGCAATCTGTAAGCCACACAGGAGTGCGATCTAACGGTATTTCTGTTATAGGCCAACCTGTAGCAACATCTGGGGCACAACAAATACGCAATTTAACATGGCATGATGAAGCAGTCGATTCTTCTGGCAATGTGGCAATTAATATCACCTGGGAAATACAATCAGATTCTTATCTTCCTCCTCCAGCATATTATGTCGTAACAGTAGTAAAAGACAATGAAACCGGAGATCCCTCTATATACAACGAAGAAAGTATTACTCTCTATAGGTATACTATCAATAATGAAGGTAGAAAAATATATGAAAATACTAAGTATATTATAAAAATACAAACTGTCACCGCAGATGGTGTTTTGAGTGCTCCTTTTATACTTAGATTAAAAACTAGAAAATTCACCCCACCAGGTCCAGTCACCAATGTAAACATGTCATATGTATATGACATAGTAACAAGAAAATTAACTGCTACTTGGAAAAATACTTTAAGTGATTTCGCCTATAACAGCATAACAATAAAACGTATATCTATTGATAGTTCTTCTAGCTCATCATCTAGTCCGCAGTATATTGAGCAGGACCTAAATTGTGGTAAGGCAGAAAAATACGATTTTAAAAAAACGGATATACTTAATCATTCTATTTATACTATTATTATAAAAACATATGATTCTTATGGAAATGTCAGCACTGAAGCAAGTACTAGTTTGGTCATTAATGTTACTTTAGATACTGCATTCATATCAGGTGTGGGTGATACTGGCGAATCTAGACCACCAGCAGTAAGTGCATTGAGTGTATTTTCTGGTAATGGAGAAGTATCTATATACTGGGAAGAATTAATATCAGATAATATAAGTAATTATTGCGTATGGAGATCCGATTATAAATATTCTTATAATAGTTCAGACTTTAAAAAATTAATAGAACTAGATAGAAATGCTCGTAAGTATACAGATTATGATGTTACAAATGGTAATGTTTATGTCTATTTTGTCACCACAAAAGACATATTTGGTAAAGAATCACTTAACCCTGCTGATGATAATTATATATCTTATCCCTATGTTATAGCAGAACCGAGAGAATTTGGAGCCGATTTAACTGTTCCACCTGTCATAAATATAAGTACCGATGGTAATAATGTAGTACTTAGTTGGGCAGCAGATACAGAAAGTTTTGATGGATACGAAATATATAAATCAGTACAAAATAAATCTTCCTTTACAAAAATAGATGTTGTTGATTCTTTATCAACGGGCTATGTTGATGTAAATGGCTTACATCAATCAGGTACTTATTACTATATGATACGTAAATTTAGGGAAGAAGCAGAAATAGTATATACCAATAAAACAACAAATGTGCCTTTGGGAGCAATTATTATTGGTGCTATTAATACTTATAATAATAGTATTACCATTGATAATGATGTCAAATATAGCCTTAATTTACTAGAAGATCCTATTAAAAAAGAAGTGCAAAGACAATTTTCCGTACCAACTCATTTATACTATAATACTAACGACGATAGAAGGGTAAGATTAGCAGATAGTTTAAAGGTTGTCGATTGGACAACAAAAGATTATAAAGAATATTTTACGAAAACAGATATAAGAGGGACTTCTAACTATATAGTATATGTAAATGGTGTGCAAACAACTCTACATACATATATAGATACCACAACTGGCACTTTAACTTTTGAAGATTACATTGTTGAAGCAGACGAAGTGACAAATGAAAACCCAGCACCCACTATTAGTGTAGTTTTTACAAATACTGAAGAAACAAGCGGTACTCTGCCAGTAGAAAATATTGGTGATATTTTTGCCAATAAGGTTAGCAAGGGTAAATTATTACCATCTACTTTAGAACAAATAGACCATTTTGGCCGACTAAAAGAAACATGTAATTTATTAAAAACGGTTGCAAACAGACAATCAGGCAATGAATATCAAATAAACACTCCTGTAGGTACGTCTTTCTATGATTTGATACTTTTAAATACAGGGCAAATATTAGCCGCTACAAATAATGGCGTACAAATATCATCGACTGAAGATATCTCTGAATGGAATTTAAAAGTAAACCGTACATGTACTAAACTGTTCTACTCTGAAACTTATGCGTGGTATTTTGCTTTATGTGTAGATAAAATATATTACACAGAAGATTTACTTAAATGGTTTGAAGTAAAAGGCATCACTGGTGCTTCTTTTATACAAGATATCACCGAAGATGAAAGCGGAAACATATATGTTAGCAGCAATTCCGGAGTTTATCGTTTAAATCCGAACGAATTCCTTACATTACAATGGCAACAGTGTAAGGAAATAGATCCGCTTAATAATTCTACCTATGCCCTATTATGGTATGATAACAAGCTTTTTGCAAGCTTAGAAAGCGGCGTATATTATACCATGGACAATGGCGGTTCTTGGATCTTATTTGATGAAATTAGTGTTCCCTTATACCATTTAATAGAATTAAATGATACACTTTTTGGTTGTTCAAATAATAAAATATGGAGAAAGTCTTATGCACATAGTCAACTAACCACTGTAGCTACTTTTAGCTTTAGTATAAGGAAATTGGTTATTTTTAATGATACTCTATATGTAACAACCGATAAAGGACTTTATCAATCAACAGCTACTTCAAATATATATACAAATAGTAAATTAGATTTTGAATTTGCTTTTTTTAATATCATACAGAATGGTATTATACCACCGATATTTGCTATGAGACTAATGAATGGTAGACTATACTTAGGTACTGATGAGAGGATATTGTCTGTTACTTCTAAACGAGTACTATATACACATGTAGATATACCTGGAACAAATATATTTATTTACCATAATGGTGTAGAAAAGAATGTTGGGGTGTTTTGGGGTTATAATAAAATTATATTTGACACCAGAACTAATCCATTAGATACAGTTGAAGTTGTGAAAGAATATACTACATATTATGCTAAAAACGGCGGTTGGGCAAATGTAAAATATGATGCAGATATTACACTTATTATTAATGGTGAAGACCAATTGCCCTCTATAAAACCACCTACAACCGCATCTGTAATAGCTCCAATACTAAAATCTATAGTATTGCCTGTTTATGACCCTAGAACTTCCAGTTTTGAAGAAGCAAATAAGTATCTAAAATTAATTGTACAAACTATTGATGCCATTGATACCATAAGTTACCTTACTCCAAACGAAAATATAGATTATACTCAAATTGTATTATTGATGAATTATATTGATTTATTTAAAGCAAATTTGCATCCAGAATTAAGGGATACTATTATTGTGCCTCCAATGGAAGCAAGGGGTACAACAAATAGCGGATATAAATATACTGTGGATGTTTTTTCAGGCAAAATTACCGTTTCTACCGGTTTAAATAAATATACCAATTTACAAATATCTGTTAAAGATGTTGGTATATTAAATACAGGTGAATTAACACATAGGCAAATAGACGATAAATTAGAATTAGTTAATTCTGGACTACCAGCACATCTGGCTTCAGTGCAACAATCTAATTTAATTAAACTCGGCATTCATGATCAAATAATTGATCCATTGGGATTGGAAGAATCTAGGTTGCATTATCAATCCAAATTTTATGCTGGTTGTGATCCTTGGTATGATAAGTTTAATTCTACTATAGATTATACCACACAATTAGATTTAGATATAAATGCAAATAGTAGCTTTTCCATTAATTATCCATCAGATGTGACTTATGTTTCAACAACTAACACAGTATGGGTATGTGGGCAAGGAGGTATTATTGGAATTAATGCAAATGATTACACTACTTTTAGTATTTTAAGATTATCAGATGCATATTTTTTCAATATGCATCTTAATGAAGGTTATATTTATGCACTGTCGGACGAGGGCCTATATAGTATTAATGCTAGTACGTATGAATATGTTAAAATGGTAGATATGGACATATTAAGCGGGGCTACTAGTGTGTTGCGATTTAGTAATACCACTTATTTAGCTACTTCTACTGGTTTATATTATCGCAGAGATTATGATTTAGATTGGAAGTTGTTATTTGAAATTAAAAATGCTTTTGTGCGAGCTTCACAACAAATTACTTTTTGTGCAGGACAAAACCCTACTGCAACAAAAACAATTAGTGAGGTGTACTATTCGACAGGTGGCGTTAATTGGAATCGCAGCAATCAATTTGAAGATATTATAATTAATGCAATTACACAAAGATATGACAGCGTATATTATGCTACAGATCAAGGAATGATTGTGGAAGATTTAAGCGGCTTGTTTTCAGGACGCGGTGCAGAAATTACAGCCGTAGATTTAGATGATGACGGGAAAGTTGATCAAGTTATTGTTAATTCTGTAGATTCAGATAATGATAAAGTTATAGCTGCAAAACCTAATGGACAATTTTATCAATTAAGTGGTTCAACAGTTATGGCTTCTGGGCAGTCATCACTTAATATCATACACAAAGTTAAAGTGGTAAACGGCAAGTATTGGCTATTTGCCGATAATTTAATTGAAATTGAGGGGTTAAGTAGGTTAGTTCAAGTCTCTACCGGCAAAACATTAATATGAGTAGAAAACTAATTGCGCAAATATTCAATACAAATCAACGATTTATACCTTCTAAGGTATCATTATACTTAAGAACCGTAGGCAGTAGTGGTGAATATTTTTCTCTTTCTAATAATACTGATTTAATTTTTGATTCATGTAATTTTTATAGAGCAGAACAGAATACTAATTATCTTACAGTGGAAGATACTGATGCAGAAGGTTATACAGGGATAGGATATATAATTAGTCACGGCGACGCAGCAGATATAGCCAGTGCCGCCTATATAACATACCCTATTCTAAGTAGTGATGACGGCAAATTTAACCTATGGATTAGAGCCAAGGCTATTGCCAGTTTAAAATTAACCTTTTCTATTGATAATATTCCTTTTTATAGCATTGATACGACATCTGCCACATGGACCTGGATCAACGTTCCATTCGTAGTGTTTGATGAAATAAAACACAATTTATCTATACATTTTCTGTCGGATCAAATACAGGTAGATAAAATATATATAACTAAAAGTTCTGAAACCCCAGTAGGTGTTGGACCAGAATTTTCTATATCACCATACTTGACACCAATAGTCAAATTATCAACTGTTTCTAATAATGTTCCCAATATCTACTATCACACTATGGGATATATTACTAGCCATAGAATTACCGAAGATGGCTGGTATTCATTTAATGTTTCTACACTAGATAACAATCCTACAGTTATTAATCAGTCTGAATTAGCAATTGTATTATCGGTTGCAGGAACTTCTAATTCCTTATATCTTATATGGGATGTAGCAGCTAAGAATTCATATTCTATTGCTACACAAATAAACAGTGAAGGATGGGTAGCAAATGCCCTAGAAACTATGTCTTTGCGGGTTTATAGTGATCATTCAGCCGAAAATGAATATGAATGTTCTGTAACTACCCCCGAAGCAACTATAGAAAAAGAAGACATTGATGATTTATCTATTAGCAACATAAAAGGTCAATTAACAAACACCATCTACACACCAGACAATACCCACGGACAGGATGTAGAGCTTGATTTAAATAATAAATTAATCAATGTTATTATTGATAAAAGTGGTTCCAATTTATGGAACGATTCATCGAATTTAAGATTTGAATTTGTTAATCAAATAACAGACGTACTTGAAGCTAAATACCCCGGTGAAGTTAGGTTTAATTTGTTTGAATTTAAGGGGCAACCTTCTTTTTCTTTTTTTATTGGATTAAAAACACAGCTAAGTGACATATCAGTAGCTAATATTATTAGAGAAAGTTTTAAAGATACTAGTGACAATTTTGCTGGTTTTAGATTAATTCGCAAAGAAGGATCATATTCAGACACCCCTATTGATGGGGAAATTATCTTAGATGGTTATGCTTTAGCTGGTTTAGACATAGATCTTAAAGCAAATACAGACTACTACTACACAATATACACTTATGACCATTTATACCGTTTTAGCAAAGGGGTGCAAATTAAAGCTACCACTAATGAATTGATTATTCCTAGAGGCATTTCTTGGTTTAAAGGTTTTAGTTTAATGGGGTATGATTTAGTATCTGACTCAAACACCTTAGCACTATGGCATACTGATGAAAATAATGGTTATAAAGCATATGATTTTGGTAATTCTTCTGTAACTCTTAATTTAGAAAATATCGGATGGGTCAGTATAAATGATGCACCTACCGGTATAAGTGGCTTGAGGTTTAATGGTGCTAATAGCCGCGGATACGCCAATCACAATAAGCAATTTAATTTTGATTTAAATGATCAGTTTTCTTTATACTTTTGGATATGGCCTTTTGCTACTTTGTCAGAAATGGTGGTTTTGGCTAATGGAACAGATACTGCACTTAACTATGCCGTCATTATTGATAACAACACTCTAAAAGTTACTTTTGATGGAACAAACTACTATGAATGTGATACCGCTGTCCCTATCAATAATTGGACTCATATAGCTATTACCTACAACAACAAGACATTAAAGTTTTATTATAATGGTGAACCTAAAGGAACTGTGGATCCAAGCACTTTTTCGACTACTACCTATTTGGGCGATAATACCTTTACTGTGGGATATGATTTAGCTGTTCGCTTTAATAACAGGCTGTTTGGTAAAATAAGTCATATTAGTATACATAATATTGAAAGGGATATCTCACATATTCAAACAGCATCCACTCCAGTAAAAGGATCTGATGACAATGGTAATCCACAGGGGGTAGATAACGGTGATCGTACTGTTGTTTTAGAATTCGCTGTTCCTACGGATTATAATTATACATGGATTAGGATTGTTCGCAATCCTACTAACATGCCTATGCATGAAACTGATGGAGATATAGTATACGAAGGAGAAGCCGTCAGCGGATTGCAAAATATTTGTGTAGCATATCCGTATGATGTGGCAGAAATATATTATTTCAGGATTTTTACAAGAAACAACATCAATAATTGGTGTTCAATTGATGATGCATCTGGTATTGATGTTTTTATACCAGATATGTACCGACCAGATACAGTTGATGATGTAAGTGGCAAAAAATCCACCACTGGACCTGGCATTAACTTTTTACTACCTAAATTAACTATAATACAAAATCGTACAGGCAATGAAAAGGTCTGGTTTAAATGGGAAACACCCTCCGCACCTGCCACAAGAGTTAGAATATACTATTCTACTGAGAGTTTTCCCTATTATGATAAAAAAACAAAATCCGTACAAGGTGGAGCAGTTATATTTGATAGTGTTACTGATATTACTGATTTTGTTCATAGAAAAATACCGAATAATCAAACTGGATTTTATGCTTTAATTACTTTTGATCGTTTAGGACGATGTTGCGATCCTTCTAATTGGACCTTATCTAAACACTTTCCTTTAAAGAATATGGATGACAGTGGTATTCCATTATTAGAAGCTATAGATGTAAAATACAATATTATTGATTATGATCGAATAGAGATTTCTTGGAAAAGTCCTGTAACTATATCAAGTTCATTTAAAGGATGGTTCGACGATCAATTTTATGTGTATTCAGCAATTTGCGATATATACGGAAATCCACTTATTATTGAACTCCAAAATGGATTTAAGATTAATTCTTCTATTTTAACGATAAATCAAAACAATATTGAAGATGCCTACCAATTGGGACTAAATACCGAAAACGTTAACAAAATTCCTACTGCTGAATTTGCTATTGGAGCAAACGGTATAGTTAGTGGTATCGTAAAATTACGAAGCAGTCCCCTATTTGCAATAATCAATAGCTTAACACTAAGTTTGCAAGGCGAATATATATATTCAAACACATTTAAATACAGTTTACCATCAGTAACTATTGTTTTTAACAACCCTCTAAAATTAACCTTAGTAAACCGTGACAACTTATATCACAATACCATAGATTACAGTCCCCCAAAGGGATGCACTGTAGATGACGAATCTGGTGGTGCGGGATCATCAAATGATCCTAGACGCAAGAGGGTTAATGGCACTTATATAAGAAGAAAAACACCGTTTACAATTAGAGCTTTTTTTTCATATAAAGATTCTGCTATTAATTCGGGTAGAATATCTTGTAAAATATATGATGGTTTTGGTGGTCCATGTAATATCTTAGTCAAAAGTTTAACAACAGAAAGTGTTACTGTATTAAAACAAACATCTGTTTTTCCCACAATTAAAGAAACAGTTCCTATACTAACTGAAAACGGACATCCCACTGGATATACTCAAACAGTTAGCTATTCTGATATTCCGATTTTAGCTCCTAATTTACCGCAGGATGCAGTGGCTTTTGTGAGATGCGATAGCAATGGTTTTATTGCTATTAAAAAGATGAATTTGTTTTTCCCTAGTATATTGCGCATTTCGCTTACTGCTGCAGCACCTGAATCAAATAATATTGATATTAGAGAACAATTTGCTAGTGCATACCTAATTGACCCAGATTATCCTGGCGATACAACCAAATACACAAAACCTCCAGACCAAACTATAGCTAAATGGGAACTCAAACAAGATGGAAAAAAGTCTACAAAAATACCTTTTTATTCTATAGATAATGTTCCTGTAGCTAATGGTATATATTCTTATTTTAGATCGGGTACAGCTAGGAGTATCTTTTTTGGCCCTGCTAATCCTAGTGTGGCTGGTACTTATACAATTACTGTGTCCACCACTGTTCGTGGATTATTTGGAACTGCTTCCGCAGATATAGAAATCAAGAGCCGCAGTGGTTCACAATTTGAACATTTTATTCCCGATCCAGAATTACCGCGTATTTTAGCAGAATTCCCTAATACTATAAATTACTTATGGGCAGATGGCGTAGACTATCAAAAAATGGTTATTTCTAGAGATCCAAATAGGGCAACAACTAAATATAGTGCAAAATTTTTAGAATGTTCTGATGGTATAGTTTTACCGTTACCCCCTAATACTAAAATTAATATTCAAGCTAAAGGATATCAAATTCTTACTGGTGATGTAGTTGAAGTGGTTGATCCAGATGGCACTAGAAGATTAGAAGATAATAATGCATTTATTAATTTAGATAGTGCAGATGTTTTTTTGAATACTGAATTAGAGACTTATGTGTATTTTCGTCGTAATGCTTTTACTTCTGATAAAGGGTGTCGTATTTTAAAATCAGATAATTGTGCCGCATTCGACGCCCCTGAAGCGATATGCTACGATCCATATGATATCGGAGAGGATACAGCGGTTACACTAAGCACAAAGATTAATTTTGCCGGTAAACCCTTAAATATATTTGGCGGTGGACACTTTGGAAACGGCGGCAGACCTCCTTGTGTGTTAGTCCCAATCGAACCTTTGTATGTTAGATATTTGGGTTTATTTATAAATAACAATTCATTCATACCAGTAGATAAGTTTTTGGTAGATAATGAAACTATTCATTATATGTTTTTTGAATTAAGATATAAGGGTAATATGATTGATGCAGGCGTTCCTGTTTTAGTACATGCTTGCGATCTGCAACCGAGCACGCCTTTGGCAGAAGGAGAAATTTGCCGTAAGATTAATCTAGAGGTAGGTGTACCAGAAAGAGCATATGTATATCATACCAATCAATTACCTGGTGAGGATGCAGATCCTTATAATAAATATAGTTTAGTAAAAATTCCTGTCGGTCCTATTTCCCCTGCTAATAATCTTGCTTTAGGGGTTTATATAGATGTAACATTTGTAGATGGTCAACCAGTTTTGATTTATCAATCTAGTTCTAGTTCTAGTTCTATGGTGGTATAATTATGTCAACAATGAGAACTTATAAAGCTGGTATCATTATACAACATAATATAATCACTGGAATTACACCCGCAACACAGTCACCAAACATATCAGCCCGCATGGATATATTTAACACCATATCTAAAACATGGTCTACTGGGTTGGATATGAATACGTCAAGGGCGGGTTTTCATATGCATACATATAATAATGAGTTATACGCATTTGGAGGAACAAATGGCTCGATATTTCATAAAACAGTAGAGAAGTATAATTATATAAATAACGAATGGACTTTTGTATCTTCAATGTCTGCTGGAAGATGCTTTTACCAAAGTTGCATAAACAATCAATATATTTACATTATAGGTGGAGTGGGGACCAATTTAGGCAATACATATCTTTCTACTATAGTAGAAAGATATGACGCTTCTACTGACACATGGACAACACTAGCCCCTATGCCACAGGGGGTGGCCTTTGGCAATGCTCATTATATTAATGACAAAATATATGTATTATGTGGATTTTTAGAAGAGAGCGGTATTCCAAATGATAAGGTATTTATTTATGATACTATTCTTAATACTTGGTCTACTATAGATACTTTTACCACGGAAGAATTAAGTTCATATAAACGGGTGCTACCCTTTTCTTATGTAAATAGTAACAATATATATGTATTAGGTGGATTATTTAAAGAAATAGATGTTTTTGTTCAACCTCCGGTGGTAACAAATTATTATATTTCTAGCACTTTTCAATACAACACTAATACCAACACTATAACCAACGTAGATTATTTATATCAAGACTTGCCCAACACTAGATATGGAGGTAGTACCGTTGAAGTGGCAAATATTAAGTATTTAATGGGCGGTATTAACCAAAACATCAATACTTTAAGAATTGTTGAGACTATAGATATATCTGCATCGCCAGCATTATATTCTGATTTGACTAGAATTCCCAAAGGTCGTTCTGCCTTTGGATCATCATATATTGCTGCAAATAATAATATATATGTTACTGGTGGTGTGGTGTCTAATCAATCGGAAAATTACTTATTTGTGATGCTAGACTCTTTGCCCAGACAGGTAAAATTAAACGGTCGGCAAACCGCCACAGTACAAGTAAGATGTATGGACGAAAACGAAGAATCGCCGACTGATATAGATGTACAATTAATCGGAAGTACGAGTGCTAATGAGCAATCCGGGGTAGTATTATTCACTAATGATAGAATTAGGTTAAATAATGGCTATGGTTTTGCAACCTTATTGCCCAGATCAGAAGATGCTGACGCTGCTGTAGCTATGTCTGATTCATATGACCATAGTTATAATATTATAGTTAAAGGATCGGTTTTAAACCAGGACTATTACGGTGAATCAGAACCTATTCCGCCAGGTTCTGCTGGAAACGATGGGAATTTTGGGACTAGTCCACCAGACGTTAGGGGGTTGCCAGATGGGGCTAAGGTATTGCAAAGATATACTTCAGTTATTAGTAGCAGTGAACAGATACAAGGAGCCCTTGTAAGTGGGGGCAACATAGGGGGTGTTGTTCCTTTACGGTCTGTTAATAATTTAAGTACTGGAAGAGATACTTTTCTCACTTATACTAACACACAACCTTGGTTACCTGTAGTTACTAATAGATTGGCAAACAACCTTGCCAATTATGATAGTATAAGATCAGAAATACAAAGGATGGAAAAAGAGGTTGCTTTTGGTGGATCTCCTTTATTGGATGCTATAGATCAAAGTTTAGACTTATTCGAATTAGATGTTACTACAGCAAAAAGATTAGTTTATGTACAAACTGACGGGGATGAGAATTGTTCACATGCCACGAGAGAAGACATAATAGCAAAAGTGGACTTATTAACCGGAAATAAAAGATTTCCAATTGCATTTTCGGTCTTTAGAACTGTACCAAATAGTATGCATTTAGACAGGTCTATTCGGGATGGATCATCTGTAGCTGAGTACATTGCTAATGCCACCAATTCAAGTGTACAATATGTTATTACAGAATCTGAGGTTGATTCATATATTAGAGGGCTTTTAGTAGCTAAAGGGTTTATAGGATCAGGTTTATTTAATTGTACTATTGACCTAGGAGAGGATGTTCGTATAGAAAGCATTTTAGCTAATTTTGACATTCCAGATAATACCTCTGCATTTTGGAGATACAGTATAGGCAATGAAAACAACGAATATACTTTAGTATCTGAGCGATTCGAGCCTAATGAAACATTATATTTATACAAATCCAATGGTAGGTATATTAAGTTTGTAGCAGAATTTTATGCTATGTTATCTGCAGATACTTATGATACCTCTTTATTAGTCCCCCCTAAATTAACTTCGATTGTAGTGACCTATCACAAGAAGACGCGGTCTTACGTTTACATGAATACTGACACCCCTGCGGATGAAGTACATAATTTAATTGTTACGCTTGACGTAATTTCTAACAGCGGGAGTGATATAGCAATTGGAGCTAACACAGAAGCTTCGTTTAATTGGAACCAATATTATAGCAGTGCAAAGCCTTTTATGGATAATAATAGTAGAATTGTTATTCCTATCAGACAGGCTTTAGATCCTAGGGAGGTATACACTTTAGAGCCTCTTATCCCTATTGATGGTTTTATTTTTGAGGCTAAATATGGCAAATGGGCTTCAAACAGTGTAGTTACTATTTATGACGAACGTGGTGCTGAAGTAAGTACTTCAGAATATCGCATATTTCCAACTAAAGGCTATGTAGTTTTTAATTATAAGCGTTTGGGCAGTTATACTATTCAAGTACGAAACAGAAACGTATTAAGTATTGGTGTGGAGATTACGAATAGGGTTTTTGGTGAACCAATTGTAATTTCTGGTGCTGGATATATGTATTCTACACTAGAAAATAAGTTACTATCTCAACAGTCGAACAGTATTCTACCAGAGGCTATCAATTTACTTTTAACTCCTCAAAATCCAACTATTAATTCTACATTTGTAGCCCTTTGGACTTTTTATGACCTTAAGGGGAGATACAACGAAGGTAGCAAGTTAACATGGTACATAAATAGCATTGAACAACCCGATATTGCTAATATGGAAACTTGGGATAACAAAGAATGGAAATTAGCAAAATCGGGTGATTCTGTTTATTTTACTATATCTCCTGTTGCATCTGATAAAACAGTTGGCAGGACTGTTAGATCTGTTCCAGTAAAAGTAAGTTAATTATATCGGTCATATGATATACAACACACTCTTGTTTTTCGACACACCTATAAATGAAATTAAATATAAATATTTTATTCTAGGAAAGTTTTAAAATGGGTAAAAATATATGTATTTTTGGTTTAGCAAATGGGGTGGGGATATCTAGAGATATTTCTATTATTAAAGATGTACTCATTCACAATGGTTTTGAAGTAGATATTCAAAACCCTTTTAAACCTCATTTAAAAAAACATTATGATATGAGTATTTTTTTAGAACGGTTTTCTGATGGTGTTTTAGAAGCTTCCCCAATTAATATATTTATTCCAAACCCAGAGTGGTTTGAGCCAGGTTGGCTTCCAGCTTTGAATAGTTTTTCTTGTGTATTTACCAAAACACATATGGCTACAGATGTGTTTAAAAATTTAGGATGTGTCACTGAATATATTGGTTTTACAAGTGAAGACCGGTTTTTACCTAATGTAAATAAAGACTATATGCATTGGTTTCATTTGGCGGGAAAAAGTATACAAAAACAAACTGAGATAGTATGGAAGACATGGCAAAAGAATCCTGGTTTTCCGCAGTTAACTATATTACAAGATCCTAAATTCTTTAAAAGTCGTCCTGTTTTACGCAATGTGAATTATATGTATGATCGAATGCCGGAATATCTATTAAAGGTTATGCAAAACACTTTTGGGGTTCACGTATGTCCATCTATCACAGAAGGTTTTGGTCATTATATTATGGAAGCAATGAGTTGTCAATCAATAGTTATCACAACAAATGCAGTACCGATGACTGAATTTATTACTAAAGAATCTGGAGTGTTAGTTGACATTATTAAACAAGAAAAGATGAGATTAAGCATCTCAAATATTATATCCGTAGAAACTTTAGAAAAAGCAGTTATTCAAGCAATGGTAATGGACGACATGAGCAGAATAAATATAGGTAGGAGAGTAAGAGAATTTTTCTTAAATAATGATGTAGAGTTTAAAAAAAGATTTATCCATGCTGTGAAAAAGTGCTTAGATTAATAAAAAAACTGACGACTACACCCGTAGTTTTAATATAAGGAAAATTGAATGTCAAAAATAAAACCGTGGACACAAAAAGAATTAGATTTTTTATGGACTAGCAAAACTTCTGTTCCCATACGATCTTATGGATTAATTGGGCAGTGTTTAGGAAGGCATCCTGATGCTGTAGAATCAAAATGGCGCAAAACAAATTGGCACTCATTAGGTTATAACACTACACAAGAGGAACGATTTGAAGTTAAATCTGAATTTTACAATAAAAAATTATTACTTACTGATAAGCGTTTTAGTCGGGCAAACATACAAACAGAATTGCTCGTTGACGCCTTCGAGCGTTCTATCAATGCTCTTCCTACTGCTGCTCCGTCATTATACAAACCATCCTCTAAAAATAAAGTTAAAACCAATTCAGAAGATGTAGGCTTATTATTAAGCGACTTACATGTTGGACATCAGCATACTTTAGAAGACACAGGTGGTATATCTGAATATAACCATGAAATATTTCTGCGCAGATTAGACAATTTAAAAATCGCTTTAGTAAAAATTGTAGAATTGCATAAACAAATGTACAAATTGCCTAATTTGCACATTTTTTGTGTAGGTGATATAGTTGCTGGTATGAATGATGTAGGAAATTGGTCCCCGCTATATATTGCAACTCCCATTGTAGACCAAACGATAGAAGGTTATAAATCGCTTGCAGATATGATTTACTACTGGCTTGGATTATTTGATAATATATATTTTTATGGCGTTAGTGGAAACCACGGTCGAGCAGGAAAGCAAGATATCCAAAAAGATAGAGACAATTGGGATTATATTACATACAAGTTTTTAGAATTATCTTTTAAAAACAATCCAAGAGTAATTTTTGATATTTCAAAATCTTGGTGGATGACTCAGAAGGTTCGTAATCATACTTTCTTATTAGTTCATGGCGATTATGTTAGAGGTGGCACATTGCCCTTAAAAGGTTTGCAGCAATTTGAGCAAAAAATGGGGGCGATTATTAAATCATATCCTGATTATACCTTGGCTGGTCATTACCACAATGCTTCTGAATTAACTACTAACAGTGGTCGTATCATTGTGAATGGATCCTGGTTAGGATCGGATGTTTATTCATTGCGCAATATCCATGCTGCTAGCAAACCAGAACAGAAGCTTTTTGGGATTAACGATACTCATGGGATCACATGGTCATATAATATTAATTTAGATATTTCAAGGGGGCGACATGATTAATTTACCCAGTTGGTTATCAGAATTTGCTGCTCAAGCTCAGTGTCCTAATTGCAAAGAAGCTTTAAATCCACATGGAGTTTTTGGCATAGGAATTAGAGAAGAAAGGGTTCGTAAAAGGGACATACTTGCACTCTGTTTTGAATACAATTGCAGTTATTGTAGTCAAAAAACTGTATTTACTGGCTTTGAAGTAGATTTTATTGTTTTTAAATCATATATTGAAGAAATTATCAATGATTTACCATCAAAAAACAAACGTCCAAAATTGAAACATAAAAAGAAATCTTCTATAACAAACAAAGAAATAAAAGATTTCACTAAAATATTAAATAGCTTATCTTCTCACGAGGAATTTTTAGAAAAACTCGGAATAAATACACAGGATTTAAAAAAATATAACAATGAAGATAAGTGACTACAGATTGTCCGAATATTACATACGAAAACTGTGCAATAATTTAGGTATCAATTTTTTTGATTTAGAAGTTTGTTTTGACAGTCCTAAACCTTGTTTTGAAAACTATAAAATATGTGTTGTTCCTACTGTCGCAAGCACTGTTCCGCAGCTTGCACAAACTTTATACCAAATTATATCTATTTATATCAATTATATAGATATTATACATCAAAAGAAAGTCAATTTATCACAAGCTAATAAAAACGCTTATTTAAATTATGTTTTATCTGTTTTACGAGCTATCTCATATGGTCCTGATATGCCTAGAGATACAGATAATAAATTAAATTGTTTTCCTTTTGTTTGGGTAGCAATGAGGGATATAATTTGTCCCCTATTCGGTCGTGGAATTAAAAATATAGATGTTTTAGTTAAAGAAACTCCTTATATTGATGGAGCTAAATTCTTTGATGAAGGCGAAATGCCTGGTTTAGACCAACCCACGATAGTTTTAAACAAAAGTGTATCTGATCGTACATATATTACTGCCTTTTTGCTAATAGAAGCAATTATTGCTCATAAAATACACATACCTGACGTTATGTTGCAAATTTTTAATAAAAAAGAGGTGTTTGATCGATTTGACGGTCTGTTTTTATTAACTTCTTTAAAAGATGATGAAAGTGTAGGTTTTTACTCTATACTGGGTAGCTTAACCAACACATATATCAATGTTGAATCAAAAGTAAAAACTGCACAGTCCATATATCAAAATTGGTGGTACATTGGTTTGATTGAAAAGATGCTAGAATCTGCCAGAGGGATTGATCCTACTTTAAAGCAGAAATTAAACGAAATGACCAGTGATTTATGGGAAAGGGTAGAAAAACACAAGGCCAAGCTTGGTTTACCACAGCTATCACTAGAGGCGTTGCTAAGAATACAGTCTGAAGAAAACGAAGACCAGCCACACCAAACACTTCAAGGTCTTTTATCCGATGTAAGAGTGTGGTAGTTATTGAGATTAAAGTAAAAACAGGAGTTGAAAATGAACAAGGATGAAAAGGAAGAAACTCTCACTATATTACGTAAGAGTTTAATTAGATTAACCGAGATACAAGCTTTAATGAAAGACGGAAAAATAATAGTTGCTTACGAAAAACTAGGTGGTCTTATTAAGATATTAGGAGCTTTTGGGGCTAAAATCGAAAGCACCCCAGAAGAATAATACATGAATAGCCAACTAACGTTACAATTAGATAATGTTTCTACAACTGTTTACGGCAAAATGCCTAAACAGATATATCAAGATTTTAAAAAAACTCTTGGCTATGTTCCAGAAAATGCACTGTGGCAAGCACGGTCTAATCCCTACTTTCCTGGTTATTATACATGCGTATGCTGGAATAGAGAATATTGTCGCTGTGCTGTAAAAAAAGATGGTTTGCATTTTCCTACTGGATTGATATCGAAAGCACTTAACTTCTTTGCTGCAAATGGTATACAGTGCGAAATTATAGACGTTAGAGATAAAAATATAGCTAATTCGACCAAAGAAGTACCCTATTCTATAGCCGACTCCCTTAAAAATGGCACACCCTTTAATTTATACGACTATCAGAAAGAAGCTGTTGAAAAGGCTATAAAAGCTCAAAGGGGTATAATTAGGGCTGCCACAGGTTCTGGTAAAACAGCTATACTGTCCGCAATTATCGCAGAAATAGGTGTAAAACCCACAATATTTTACGTAACTTCTGTTGATCTCCTAAAACAAGCAGCAGATGAAATCGAACAATTCGTTCGATTAAATGGAATCCCAGTTGTTGTAGGGAAGATTGGCGGCGGTTACAAAGAAATCAACTGTGACATAACCGTAATGACTATACAAACTGCTGTTCGATGTTTAGACGCAAAATATATAAAATATGACGACGATGAACGTGAAGACCAAACAGACATATCAGATATCAAAAATGATATTGCTACTTTAATAAAAACTGCTAAGTTGATTTTAGTAGATGAATGCCAACATGTTAGTTGTGAATCTTGTCAAACCATAGCAGATCATTCTATATCTGCCAGATGGCGATATGGGGCTAGTGCAACCCCTTATAGAGATTTAGGAGATGATATTTTAATTGATGCTTGCTTTGGCAAACCAATTGTTAATATCAATGCTTCATATTTAATTGATAGGGGGTACTTGGTTAAGCCTACTATTGCTTTTATCCATATTGATAATATGCGCGGACAAAAACTTGGAGCTTATCCAAATGTGTATAAAGAAGCTATTGTAGAAAATACTTATAGGAATTCAATTGTATCTCAATTGTCACAGAACCTTAAAAACCAAGGTCGTTCTGTTCTAGTTTTAATTAAAAATATTTCACATGGGGAGGCATTGCAGGAAATGATTCCAGACAGTGTTTTTATACATGGATCCTGCACAAACAAACAAAGGGAACAGCACATTAAGAACATGCGTTTAGGACTACCTGGCATTACCATAGCTTCCACCATATTTGATGAAGGAATTGATGTAAAACCCTTAAATGCTTTAATTCTTGCAGGGGGAGGTAAATCTGCTACAAGGGCTTTACAAAGGATAGGAAGGGTAATCAGGCCGTACTCTTATCCAAATGGCAGTAAAAAAACAGATGCTTTTGTTTATGATTTTCATGATGTACAAAAATATATCACAAACCATTCCATGGCTAGAAGAAAAATATATCGTACAGAACCACAATTTGACATATATGATTTCGATCTAAAATAAACCTCTAAGCCGCATAACAACATTAAGATTGCCTAACAAGGGTAAACTAAGCCCTCTGTAAACCAAGCCCTCTATAAACGGTCCCAGAAGCATTGCTAGCCATTATATAGCCTTCCCTCAACAAGAACAATTGTGATGGAAACGGAAAAAACTTAAGTATATGATGATAATGATGATGATAGCCACGCAATACGAACAGACAGAGAATACTGTATTTTGCGGAGTGTAGCAGTAATTATTGTTAATACTAAAATAATTTTTACAAAATGGCAAAAATTGTGTATAGAAAATTGGGTTTACCGCGTATATATAATAGTATACAGTAGTTAATTCTAGCTATAGTAGTTATAGTTGTTTAAAGATAAATAAAAGATATAAAAGATACAATTGTGATAATGAATTTTCAAAATACACACTTTAGTGACAATTAAACATTAAGTATCGTGAATTTTCAAGGTTTATAAACAATGAATCCGAAGAAAAAGCATATGTCTATTACATATCCTCAGTCGAAGATTGCTTTAGCAATACCTAGTAAAGCAGATGCGGAAAAGGCTATAGAATCTATAAAAAGACAAATAAATACAGTAGAATTAACCGGAGAAGAAAAGGTCAACACAGTTTTAAAAAATAAAACTAATTCCAATTGGAAACTAAAAAATCCCAAACAATGGAATAAAAAAGATCTTTTAAGATATTTTTTTGATGAATACTATAGATTATATGGTATCAACCCTGGTAGGTTTAGTGCTTTTGCTATTCATTATCAATCTTTAGAGGGAATTAAGATAATGATTGAAAAGGCTCTAAAATTAGAGGATGCTGGACCAGAATGGATAAAATGGTATTTTGATTATTGTTTTAGCAATAGGGTTACTGAAAGTATATTAATGCGTCGTAACGACTGTACCTTGCACGATTTTAGAAATGAAAAGTATATTTTAGACTTTAAGAATTTTGTTAACTTACAATCTGTGGATACTTTACAAAAAATAACAGGTTATAAAGAAACAGCTAATTCTGACATAGAAAAATCTGTAGTTTCTCTATCACTTAAAGATATAGAAGATGCTTATTCAATACATTCACAATATTTCTTGGAAACTTATGGAATCTGTATTGTTGTTACGTATCTGGTAAAGTATAAAAATAAAACCGTTACAGAAGCAATGCAGTATATATCAAAAGCTTTAAATAAGATAAAATCTTATACCAATGTTATTAAAGCAACAAACAAATATCAACCATACCCTAGCTGGTTTGTCAAACCAGATACGAAGTTCCTCACGCAGTTGGATATAATTGAAGCCGTAAATTCAATTACTTATGAAGATACAAACAAACTTTTTGAACAATGGAGCAAGTAAAGACTGTGTTTAATTATAAAGTTAATGAGCGTATTAATGCTAATAGGGTTATACTTATTGACCATAATGGCAACAATTGTGGAGAAGTCAGTAAATATAATGCACTACAATTAGCAAGAAACGAAGGTTTAGACCTGGTAGAGGTAAAATCGGATCGAGTGCCAATTTGTAAGATAATGAACTTTGGTAAATTCTTATATGACAAGAAGAAAATAGAAAAACATAAGAACCATGCCCCTTCTGTAAAAGAAGTGTGGTTTAACTATACTACTGAACCACATGATTTGAACATCAAATTGAAGAAAATAAAAACTTTTTTGGAAGATAAGCACAGGGTTATTGTAGGTATGAAAGTTTCAGGGAGATCAAAATTCCTAGCTAAGGATCATTTTTTTAATATTGTTAAAGACCTGTCACCAAAGATAACTTTAAACGATATTATAGAAAACGACAAATACTATTCTATAACAATTTATCCGTTGTAATATATGTCTAAAATTCAAGAAAGTCGGTCCCAATTAAAGCTATTGGGAACTCCAGATTTTTTACAAGAATTATCTGCTCTTGTTCGATCTAGACAGCCTATCATATATGTAGTCACTTCTGAAGAAAAGAGATTTCTAGAGTATATGTACTATTATTCTATAGCAGGGGGCTATAGGGCATATATGTGGGATTGTTATAGTGGGTTAATCAATCTTCTTAGCAATCAAGCAGTTAATGTGATATCTGCTAATGCTGTTCAAGATCCTGCTGTGGTTCTAGATATGGTAGTTAAAGAATCAAATGTTGAAGTTGACATACGAAATGAAAATGAAAATGAAAATGAAAATGATGAGGTAGAGGACGAAAAAGACAGGGGTAATGCAAAGGCTAATATCTATATATTATTAGATTATCATAGATTTTTAAATCCTTGCGATCCAGACATTGAAAGACGCTTAAGAACGATAGCTCGCATATCATCTAATACTATTGTTATTATTGTTGCCCCGTTCTATGTAGCGACTCCTGCTTTAGATAAGGAAATGCGAGTGGTGGATTTCCCACCTCCCAATTTATATGAAATCAATCAGGTACTGGACGGAATTGTTGATGCTGTCGGTCATAAGTTAACTTCATTAAAAAACGAAGTTAATAATAAGAGAGAAGAAATAACTAACTCTGTAAAAGGATTAACATTGACCGAGATAAAATCGGCTTTTTCAAAAACAGTATGTATACACCGAAGCATGGATATTCCAACTATATTAAAAGAAAAACAAGAAGTGATTCGTAAAACTGGTATATTAGAATTTTTAAAACCAAACGTAACTATTGATGATGTAGGTGGATTGGGTAATTTAACGGCTTATTTACGTTCAAGGAAAGCATGTTTTTCAGAAAGTGCTAGGAATTATGGTATTTCTATTCCGAAAGGTATACTTATATTAGGAATACCGGGCACCGGTAAATCGATGGCAGCAAAAGTTACTGCTAGTTTATACGATATGCCACTATTAAGTTTAAATTTTGGGGCTTTGTTTAGTTCTCATGTGGGGGATTCAGAAAGAAATGTACGTCAGGCGATAAAGATAGCAGAGCAGCTAGCTCCTGTGGTATTGTGGGCTGATGAGATTGATAAGGGGCTTGCGGGGGTTCGATCTAGCGGTTCCACAGACAGTGGTGTAACAGCTAGGGTGGTGTCAACACTATTGACATGGATGCAAGAGAAGTCTGCTCCTGTGTTTATGATTTGTACTGCAAATGATCATGAAAATATTCCGACAGAGTTTATGAGAGCGGGCAGGTTTGATGAAGTATTTTTTGTAGATTTACCATCGTTGTCTGAAAGGGTGAGCATAACCGAAAAGCTTATTCAAAGAAAGGGGAGGAAACCTCAAATGTTTGATCTTTTGGCAATTGCTAAAAAGAGCGATGGTTATACCGGAGCAGAGCTAGAGAAGGCTATTGACGCAGCTTTGTTAGCGGGTTTTCAAGATAATTTGAGGGAGATTAATACTGACGATATTTTAGATGCCATGGATAAAATCAAGCCTCTTTCTGTAATGCGAAAAAGTTATATTGAAGCAATGAGGGTATGGGCTACAGATCGTTGCGTATTTGCTAATACATCAGAAGTCGTTTCTACTTTTAAACACGATAGTTGTATTGCTAACATTAATTTATAGGTTGGTCAGCGAGGCTGGGGAACGGATGGTTAACGAGTATGAAAAGCATATACGATAAAAAAAACTTAGTTTTGCAGGTTACACAGCAGAAATGTGAACATTTTCAAGCAGGAAGATGTACTGCTGAATTTTGTGTATGTAATAATTACGCTATTATATGGGGGTATATTTTGTCCGTAGTTCCTGAAACTTATCAGTTGGCCACTTTACAGGATTTTACTGGTATGTATAATGGAACCACTGTTCTTAGTACTTCTGCTTTAAGGAAGGCTAGGAATCAATTAATAAGCTACTGTTGGAAAAACATAGCAGAGGGCGAAGATTACGATTTTAATACTTGGAGTGTAAACACTATTTTACCTCATAGGTTAAAAACTGGTAGCAGTTTAGTGATATATGGCAATCCTTGGAGCAACGAACATAACAGTAGTGTTAAAATTGGCAAGAAAAAGATTGGTAAAACATTACTAGCTTCTATTGTAATGAAAGAGGCTATATTTTTAAGACATAAGCCTGAACATCGTGTAGACAGTTATGCTTGGACAAATTATAAATTGTTATGCAATCGTTTAATGGCTAATGCTTCTAGCGGAGAGTACGAAGAAGCCATTAGAGAGTATTATGAGGCTGATTGGCTTGTAGTTGATCAGATTGAACCAGAAAGGAATAGTGAAAATGGTAGGCAGTTTAGAATTAATGTATTAGATCAGTTTTTTCTGGAAAGAATGGAAAAGAATTTACCTTCTATTTTAGTATTTCAGGAAGACATTTCTAATACCGTTAATTTTTCTAATGAGTACGGCAGTGTTTTGTATGACTTGGTAAATAATCGCAAAACGCATCACGTAACTTTAATATAATAGGATGTTATGGAAGAATATTTAGACAATGAAGAAAAGATTATTGGTTTATTTTTAAGAGATAAATCAATAGCTAAACAATGGATGCAGGATAAAATTACGATTGATTATTTTGATCCTGTTCATCATAATATTTTGAGTGGTGTTATATTTGCTTGTAACAATGATGTCCTGTTAACTAGGCAATCGTATAAAGACTTTTTAGATGCATACAAAAACTTAAGTCCTCAACAGTTAGCAGGGGAGGTAGCATTATTTAGTCGCTGTTATATACAGGGTGCTAAAACAGATGACCTTCCTATGATGTTAGAGAAGGTTCGTAGTGCCTATGTTAGAAGGAAAACGGCTCAATATTTTTCCGAATATAAAAAAGATCAACAGCAAACTGATGACATTGTAGCTAATCGCAGGTTAGCCGACAAACTTTTGTCGTTAGAGGCTGATACTAGTATAGCTCAAATAGAAGTAATTGAAATTCATAAGTCTAAAGATAGATTTATGGAGCAGTTGCAAAAACGCAGGAATAATCCAGATGACAGATTAATATGTGGTATTAAAGAAATAGATGAAACAATGAATGTTGGCTTTAAGCCTGGTCATTTAACCTTGTTTTGTGCTGATGTAAGTGCTTTTAAAACTACAATGATGATTAATATAGCACTTAACATTTTTAAGTATAGTAAGCAAGAGGCAAATATATTATTTATCCCCCTAGAGATGCCAGCAGATGAAATTTTGAATAAAATTGTTTCTAGAGAGACCAAAATTGCTAGTCATTTAATAGAACATGCGGAGAAGTTAACCGAGGAACAAATTAAAACAATTTCGGATGAAATGGATAAGTGGATAAATATACAAAATAAGTTTTGTATTATGGATATGCCAGAGGGGACTAGGGCATCAGTATTGCGGAGAGAAATAGAAAAAAGACTGCATTATTTTCAACCTAGAGTGGTTTTTGTGGACTATGTAGACAATTTGTTGCCCGATTATATACGCAGTCGTTCCGATGAACAAATGAATGATACTTTAGCAAGTCTAAGAACAATGGGAAGGGCAATGGGTTTTAGTGTTGTTAGTGCGGCTCAATTGTCACGAGATGCACTGAAGAGGCTAAAAGAGTCTAAAGATGGTCGTGTCACATCTACAGATGTTAGAGGGGGTCAGGTAATGTCGGCTAATTCAGATTCTGTTTATGCTCAATGGAGAGATCCTGCTAATCCTGCCGAAAACCTTATTTTTACGTGTATCAAAGCTAGGCACGGTCAGACATTGTTCGATAATAAAAGAGATAAAACCGTTTTGCATGTTAGACCTGAAATTGGACTTATAGAAAGTCCAGGAGTACAAATACAACAGGCATTTTCTAAATCAAAGGCTGTTACAGATATTAGTATTCCACCGGCATTTGTTGACAACGATAACGAAAGCCCTTTTTAATATGAAACAGAAGCAATTAAACAACTCAAACGTTGATTTTTTATCTTTAAAACATATAGCTTTAAATATGTTTGTAAAGGTGGATGATCAATTTACTTTTTATTGTGGTTATAATGCTAATTATACTACTGCTTATATATTAAGTAAATATGAAGTAAAGTTAATGTCTAATTTTATTAGAACTCATTGTGAAAAAATTCCTCACGAATTGGTAGATACACATGTCAAATAAAATTGTAATTGGCGCAAAAATAGCTCTTGAATATAACACATTAGAAGACTGTTATATTGTTAAAATAAAAAACGGTAAATCAATACGGTTAGATAAGTATAGTTTTTCTAAATTGTGCTGTGCAATTAATGACTATATAGATAAAACAGGATGTTCTGATATAAAAAAAATAGGCTATTAAATGAACTATATAATTGATGAAATATTAAAAAATAGGAAAATCACCGATTATTTAGCATCAAAAGGTATTAGTCCGGTTGGGACTGAAAAATTCGGTAAAATTAAATACCGTTGTCCACTTCATGCTGGTGACAATACCCCATCGTTTATTGTATATACAAACGATATCACACAAAACTATTACTGCTATGGCTGTAAAAGTAAATATAATATTATTCATTTATATAGAGAATTGGAAAAAATTAGCACTAAAGAAGCAATTCAGTCCTTATCTGATGGTTTAAATATCAATTTAAAGTCGGAAATTGATTATATTATAAAGGAAATAGAAAACGATAAGTCTATTTATCATACCTTTACGCCAGTGGATCTGGCTCTGATTATTGGTCGGAATTTATACGATTTCCTAAAAGTAGTCGATAAAAATCCACAAGATTGTGAAAGAGTGGAAAAACTATTAATGTCCGTTGATGACGCTATTGACCGATGTGATATTAAAACTCTTAAAAAAACGTCGGATTATTTGCAAGATGTTCTTTTACATCGTTCAATGCAGTACCAATTGGAAAAAGAGCAAAAGTTACTAAGTAGGACTGATTAAATGAAACCTTTAATATCTATTATTATTCCCACCTTTAACCGTATTGATAGCTTAAAGAATCTTATTACAGATATTATTAATTATACTTCTTTACAATATATAGAGGTTAATATTATTGCTAATGGCTGTACCGATGGAACCCAAGAATATATTAGATCATTGGGGTATCCGTTTATTTTAGAAGATATTGATCATCCGATTGGTTTTAATAAGGCGTTTAATATTGGGGCTTTTATGGCTAGGGGTATGTATTTAATTTCTTTGCACGATGATGTCAGGTTGCTCCCTACAAAGAAAGATGAGTGGGTACAAATATTGCTGGCTGGCATGGGAAATATATTAGTGGGACTTACGGCTCCGTGGTGGTATCATATGGGGCTTATATCTGAATCACCTTCTTTTTTTTGTGCTGGCATTCGAAAAACAGCTATTGAAAACATAGGTGGTTTAAATGAGGAACATTCTACTGCGGAAGCTGACTTTTGTATGCGATTGTGGGATGCAGGCATGAACGCGATAAAATTAAACAATTTGCCCGTGTATCATGTTCCGCAAACCTTCTTAGATCATAGTCAAAGTATTGATTTTATGCAAAAACAATTTGGTTCTATCGATGCATATTATCAAAGATATAACTCAATTGGATATGGTGTACATTATGCAGACATAGCAGAGCATATGCCTGTTTTGGCTTATTATGCAAAGAATAATCATGTAACTGAATTTGGGTCTCGAAGTGGGTGTTCTACTATAGCATTGTTGCATGGTCGTCCTAAGAGAATGGTAACATATGATTTAACAATATTAGATAATATCAAATATTTTAAACAATTGGCAGACAAAGAAAACATTCCATTTGAATACAAAGAAGCTGATGTATTACAGATAAGCATAGAACCTACTGATGTCCTCTTGATAGACTCTTTTCATTCTTATACGCAGCTTAGCTCGGAATTTTTATTACATTCCAATAAAGTAGCAAAGAATATTATAATGCATGATACGGTGACATTTAAACATAAAGGACAGGATGGTTCACAAGGTTTACAATTGGCAATTGATGAGTTTTTGCAAAGAGATAGCACATGGTTTGTTAAAGAATTGTGGTATAGAAATAATGGATTAACTGTGTTGGAAAAATGTGGTCATAAAGTCCCTATAGCTATTGGATTAATTGCCAATAGTTATACAGATGCTATAGATCAGTATGAAAAAGTGAAACACGTACAAGGGTGCAGGTTGGTCATGGTAGTCAATGGTGGCGGCAATAATATTGAACATTATTTTAGGATAAAAGAAACTGGGTTAACATTGATTTGGTTTGAGTTACCTGAAGATAACTTAGTTGTCAAACAGTGGGCTGTTCGGGCTTGTAATGCCGATATGATACTGTTTAAATAATTTGATCATGCTATGCCATCAAAGCGAAAAAAAAGGAAAATTAAGCCACCAGCTATTAAAAAAAAGAAGATAGAAGTTGATTTTGAGATGGCTTTTACGGATCGTACTCTTGTAGAAGGAGATGGACAATATGAACGGGTAAAAGAATTAATGAAAGAAGACATACATGGGTTTACTGAATGGATAATTAAAACGAATTTAACAATATCATCTCCTTTTGGGGAAGGTTTTTTTGTTCTAGATTTTTACCATAATAGAAATATTTACATTATTGAATATAATGGTGCTAAAGATATATACTCTAACCATGATTTAAGTTGTCTTTCCAGATGGGCACAAGCTAACGGATGGCATGTCCCGATCCCTTCAGAGTTGTTAATAAAAGAAAATCTGTATTTTTGGAAGCATATGTGGGAGGTTTTACTTGTTGACAGTGATTATCTTGACAAAAGATATGGCAATAGAGTTAACGTAGCAATGAGGGATATGAATTCCGAGGAAGACGAATATGATATCGCATGATGGTTATTATTGTAAAAATTGTGGGCATTTCTATAAAAACCATAATAATATATATGGGAAATTTTGTACCCATTGTTTGTACTACAATGAACCTGACAGTCAAAAGCCGATGAATATATTGAGGTTAAGAGCAGAAAAAAATAAGCTAACGATACTAGAATATCTACAAAGGAAATATAACGGAGACAATAATGCCAATCAAAGCAGATAATACTCGTTTAAGTATTGATTTTCAATATGAATATCAGTTGCCAGACGGCAGTAGTATTGTATATAATATGAAATTTATGCATACTCCACAAGGGCCTGTGGTCACATTAGGGCAAGAGGGTTTTGCTGAAACGGCAGAGTTGCCAGCGGATATGTTTGCAGAAGTTTATAGATTCCTTCATTCGCAGGGAGCATTCCGTCCTACTGGCATTAGTGTACCCCAGTCATTTCCTCAGCAAGAGAACGGTGGCATAAATCTTCCAATGATTAATCGTAAAAGCTCTTTGGGGCAATCTCCAGTTGTTAGTTTGCCTAACGATCAATCATCGGTTGCTCCTCCTGTTTTGGATCAAACAGAAGTTGAAAATATTATTAAGCAAAGAGCAGCCGCTAAAGCTAAAGCAAATACTGAAAAAGCAAAGATTCGTTCTAAATGAATATTGGTACACAATATAAATGTAAGGTCATTCCTTTAAGTCGTTTTATTATTACCCCAAAAGGGGTGTTGCGACCATTGTGTAATGATTGCCAATCAAAAGACTGTGCCAATCCAATAGAGCATATAGCTGTATCTGTGTTAGGCGTGGAAGAGAAGATGAGAGTATGGAACAGTCGAAATAGTACAGGAATTGTTGTACAATGTGATGGCTATAATCCATGATTAATAGTTGGACCGAATTTATTATACAATCACAACATAACAGATCTTTTGTTAATAAAAACATTAAATTACACATTAATAATATAAGATTTATTCGAGAACATAAATATACAAAACGTATATTATATAATGATTGTTATGAGCCTTTTGACTATGTTCATTCGTTATATCCTGGGGTTGGTGTAAAAAATGCAACTGTTTTTTATACCTTGCCGACTGTTTTACAGGAGGCTGGTTTTATTGGACTTGGTGGCTTTTATGACTTAAAAAGTCGTATTGTTATTATTACAGATTGTGTCGATAGTTTTGAGTCTAAATATCAGTCAAAATATACTTTAGATGAAGTGTTGTGTCATGAGCTTATTCATTATGCTTCAAGTTACTCTAGTCCAATGTCAAGCAAAGATTTAGAGGAAGAAATTGCGTATGGATTGACCATTCCTTATTTACAGAGTAAGAATTATTCAGATTCTGATATTATACAAAATCATTTGTTGGCTTATTTATCGACCATTGTAGATAAAAGCAAAATATATAAAACGGTTTTGACCAAGAACTATTCTGAACAGTCTTTATTACACGTTACTTCCGTAGAAACATTAGAGTTATTATTATCTAATTGTACTGATGAAATTGAGCAAAGTATTATGAAAGAAGCATGGGTACTTGGGCAAAGAATGATTGATGTTTACAGTAGGCATAAAAAAAATACATTAAAAGAGATTCCATCTGAATATCAAAAAATAGATATAGATGACGATATATAAATTATGGCAATATATGAATTTTTGTGTTTTTGCGGCAATCAGTTTGAGCTACGCAGACCCATGTTTGAATCAGATGTTCCAGCTATATGTGATAAATGTGGGAGAGTAGCTCAAAAATTAATATCATTACCTGTGCCGGGTGGTGTTGCGGGGGAGGTTTGGGAATATGAATATACGCACAAAATGAACCCTAAATATGTCAGAGATTCTAAAGGTAATAAAATTCCTTTTAACCCTAATACTATGAGAAAGGGAAGAAAGGGGTCTGGACAGTGAGATATATAGTGCAAGAGCCTATTTTAACAACGGTGACTGATGATGAATTGTTTGATTTACAAACTATACGTGATATTCTATCACATATCAAGAATATGCAGTATGCTATTCATTTAAGTTATGAAGATACAGATACTCAGTTTATTAGAGCTTTAGATAATGTTCGTATTACGGACATTAATTTTGAAAAAAACACTATAAATATTCATGCTTTTTTAAGTGCTGCAACAGTGAAATACACAGACATTCCTATAGGCAATTTACGTAAAATTAGAATGATTAGTAGTCGTGCTGATATGGCTAAAAAATATAAGGTTAATCGATTTCAGATGATTGAAGTTGCCGATTTATCTGAGATATAGTGTTTCCTACTTGTGTATAGCTTCATATAGTCGAAAACAGACTTATGAAAATAAGTAATGCTGATTTTGTACATCTGCATACTCATTCGGAGTACTCAAGATTTGATGGTTTAAATAAAATAGGAGATTTTGTCCTACAGGCCCGTAAAATGGGGTTTAAGGCTTTAGCATTAACTGATCATGGCAATGTTGGCGGATTAATTAAATTTTACACAGAGTGTAAGAAGAAGAAGGATAAAAAAGATAAAGAAATTCCATATGATCCTATAAAACCAATTTTAGGATGTGAAGTTTATCTTTCAAAAAATAGGCACGCTAGAGGTAAAGAACAGCAGCCTGATGGACGAAAAGGGAACCGTCATTTATTATTATTGGCTAAAAATAAAATTGGATATGAAAATCTGTGCGCATTGGTTCAGTGTGGTTACACAGAAGGACAGGCTTTCGGGGATCCTCGTATAGATTTAGAAATATTGGCTCAACATAGCAGCGGATTAATCTGCAGTTCTGCATGTCTTAGCTCGGTTATAAATAATAATTTACTGGTGGGTAGGTACGATCAGGCGGCAAAAGCAGCCAAAGTCTTAAAAGATATTTTTGGGGAAGATTTTTATCTGGAAGCTATGTACCATGGTATAGATGCTGAGGGATATATTATTTCAGATATAATTAAATTAGGTAGACAATTAGATGTCCCGATTATATGTTCTAATGATGCTCATTATTGCTTTAAGGAACAGGCCGAATCTCATGAGGTATTGGTTGCAATGTCTACTTCTAAATGCATTAAAGACCCTAAAAGATATAAATTCCCGTATGGCGAATTTTATCTTAAATCTGCCGAAGAAATGTGGAAGATATTTGGTACGCAACCCCAATTCTTATATAATACCGTTGCTTTATCAGAAAAGGTAGAAGATTTTATTAAGCCAGGTATAATGAGATTGCCGCAATTTCGTATGCCTACTGGTTCAGGTATTAAACAATGTCATAATCAACAGGAAGCTTATGCTAAGCTAAAACAGCTAGCATTAGAGGGGATGAAAAGATTAGGATGGGACCAAAGTCCCGCGCATGTCAAACAACTAAACATAGAATTAGAAGATGTTCAAATTGCATGGACTGCTAATAAGATGGATTTTGCTACATATTTTCTTATAGTGTGGCAATATATTAACTTTGCAAAGGAAAAAGGTATATTAACTGGATGCGGTAGAGGCTCTGGTTATGCTAGTGTTTTATTAAGAGCTTTAGGTATTACTTATGGGCCAGACCCTATTAAGTATGGCTTATTATGGGAGAGGTTTTTGAGTTTTGATCAAGCTCATTTTATAAATGATTCCGATTGGGGTATAGGAGATGCTGAAACTGCCGCTGTGAGCATTGATGAAGTTGTGGCATTAGGGGATGATGAAGAAGACAAGGAAGAAAACAGTAATGCAGAAGAGGAAGATAATTATTGATATTAAAGGTGAAATATGGACCAACCAATGAAAGAACAAATAAATCCAATAGATATAGATAAAATAAAAAAAGATGATATCTTTGCTTTTATTACTTATGTTAAAGTAGATAAGGTGGTGTTTAACAAACAAGATCAAACGTTAAATATTTCTTTTTTGGATCTAGATTCAAATTCTCAAATAGAGGTATCTGATAAAAAAATAATTAGTTCAGCTTTATCTGCAGATCAATATAGTTGCACGGTTTTATTATCTAGAATTGAATTAGTGCAGTTGTTTGTCAATCTACAGAGCAAACCTTTTACTGTGAGCTATACCAAACTTGATGGCACACAACGAACAGTTCGCGGGAGATTGGTATCATCAGAGAATTTGTTGGGTTTCAGTTTAGTAGAAGATTTAGATATAGATATTGAACAAAATCGTATAAGGAAGGTAGATCATCGTACTATAAAATATGTGATTGTAAATAATACAAAATATGAGGTTAAATAATGTTAGAGGTTATAAATGTCAGCAATGAACTGTTAAACAAAGATTTAGAAGGAAAATAACATTAAGAAATATCTATTAAAACCAGAAAATATGCAATAATTATGAGCAATATTCGAGAAGAAATTTGGTCTTACTTGTCTCAGCAACCAATTGCTGCGGATTTACAAAAACGATTAGAGTACGAAATAAATGAATTTGATTCTAACGATTTATCTGGCAACTCCTGTTTAAACACTATATATAAACAGTGGAAAAGAGGCGTTAAAGGCAATCTTAATCCGTTTAATTCTTTTGTGGCTTATTATTTGGGGATAACATCGAAATGTCCTGAAAAAGATAGTGAATTCAATTTTCCTAAACGACGTATTTTCGCAAGACCCTCAGCCCCAGATATTGATAGCGATTTTGACTATGAGCATAGACAAGAAATTATAGATTATTTGATTTCTGTATATGGTCGTGACTGTGTGGCTAAAATAGGCACATATCAAGGGTTAAAGATGAAGTCGGCCTTAACTAGAATTATTAAGGCATTAGATCTTGCAAATTCTTTCCATAAAGGACAGCAGGCATATACATCTGATAATGAGTTAAAAGCCAAAGAAATCAAAAGTGCTATTCCTGAGCAAAAAGGAGCTTTGATTAAAGTTAAAGACGAACATGGTGAAGAACACATAATAAAAACAGTAAATGATGCATATCAATGGTGTCCTGATTTTAGGTTTTATGTTGATAAGTATCCAGATATATTAAAACATGCAAATAATATAGAAGGTTTGTTATCTATATACTCTACCCATGCTTCGGGAATCTGTTTAAGTGATATTCCCATGGAACGTATTGCTCCATTACGAACAGCTAAAGAAGGGGATAATACACTTTCTTTATCTACGCAGTATGCATATGAAGATTTAGAACTATTGGGATTAATAAAATTTGATATTTTGGCAATTTCAACATTAACAGTTGTTGCAGAAACGATAAAAATGGTTAAAGAGAATTGCGGTATACAGATAGATATAGAAAAAATCCCACTAGATGATCAAAAAACATTTGCTTTATATCAAAGCGGTAAATTAAAAGGGGTTTTTCAATGTGAGTCTTACCCCATGCAAAAAACATGCATGGATATTGGAGTAGACCGATTTGAAGACATTATGGCTGCTATTTCTCTGTTTAGACCAGGTCCAATGGATAGCATCCCAGAATATTGCGCTCGAAAAAAAGGCCAAAAACCAATTACTTATTTCCATCCTTCTATAGAGCCGTATGTAAAACCCATTTTAGCAGATACATATGGTATTTTGGTGTATCAAGAGTCGGTTATGAGGATATGCGAGTCTTTAGGAGGTTTGTCAAAAACTGAAGCGTTAATTGTAATAAAGGGTATAGGGAAAAAGAAAGAAGACATTATAGCTAAGGGTAGAAGTAAATTTATAAGTGGAGCCACTTCTAGGGGGGTTCCTACAGATATTGCAGAACAATATTGGGACAAGTTTATTACACCTTTTGCTTTATATGGATTTAATTTATCACATTCATGTTGCTATGGTTTTAACAGTTATTTAACGGCTTATTTAAAAGCCAATTTTACCGAAGAATTCTTATGTGCATATATGAACGTAGAGACAAGACGACGAAAATACGCAAAGGTTGCATCTTTAGAGAAAGAATGTGAAACGATGGGAATTAAGATTTTACCTAGAGATATAAACAAATGTGATTCATATTATAAAATAATTAAAAAGAAAGATCCTGCAAATGGTATAGCATTTTCTGAAATAAGACCATCTTTACATTGCAAAGGGCTTTCTAATTTGGCGGTGGAAAGTATTATTAAAAATAGACCCTATAATTCGATTGAAGACTTAGCAGAGAAAACAGATTCATCTGTAGATACTGATGCTATCACTGCTTTATCAGAAGGCAAATTCTTAAAGACCCCTCTGCCAGTTCTACTTCACAAATTTGAAACAGTACGTGCAGACATGAAGAAAAGAAAACAAAAGGGCGATGATGGGGGAAGTCTGTTCTAACCGGTATTTTCTGGGAGATTATATGTTAGATGATAACGAATTAAAATCCTTGCTTTTTGTTGATATTGAAACAGTCGCTAAATATCAAAATTTGAAAGATATTCCCGATGCTGAAATGCAAAATTTATGGGTACAGCAAGCAAAACAGTCTTACAGTTATCAAATAAAAGATGGATTAACAGAAGCAGAATTGTGGTCGTCTAAAGCTGCACTTCATCCGGAATTTGCTAAGATCGTTGTTATTAGTATGGGTTACTTAGTATTGGAAAACGAGACAACTATATTAAAAGTAAAACCTTTATATGGCGATAACGAAGTAGAGCTTCTAAATAGTTTATCATTTGTACTTAGCCGTCCTACCCCAAAAATCGATCATTTAGTGGCACATAATGGTAAGAAGTTTGATTTTCCTTTTTTATTTAAGCGATATTTAATCAATGGCTTAGCAGTACCAGAATTATTAAAGACAATAGGTAAAAAGCCCTGGGAGTTGCCTAATATAGATACCATGGAATTATGGAATTGCGGATTTAATGGTTACTATTCCTCACTTGATCTATTATGTAAATTATTTAATTCCCCTGTGAAACGTGTCTTGGATAGTTCAAAAATACACGATACCTATTATGTAGAAAATGATCTAGAAAAGATTGCTAAACATTGTGTGGCAGATGTTGTTGCCGTAGCAAAGGTGTTACTTAAAATATACGGTATAAATAGAACAATCAATGATTTAATTGTAGTTTAATATGGAAGAGGCATATGGTACAAAAACTATCTCAAGAATTAATAGATGACATTTTTGCCATACCAAGGGATGGTAGTAATATTAACGATGAAGACTCTTCAGATGCTTACACCGACGGCACAGTGAAAGATATACCATTTGAAGAAAAAATTAAAGAAGTTACAAATGAGATCAAAAAAATAACTTCAAATGATACTATTGTTAGTGCCATTCCGAGTAAGCAGCAAGTTGTTGAGTCTTCTATTGCTAATACAACTTTATTGGCAGAAACTACAGCAGATGTGGCTGTAAAAAATGATATTGCAATAGGTAATGCGGCAGGTAATGCGGCAGGTAATGCGGCGGGTAATGCGGCGGGTAATGCGGCGGGTAATGCGGCAGATAATGCGGCAGATAATGCGGCAGATAATGCGGCAGATAATGCGGCCACTGTAGATGCAGATGTCTGCAAGGAAGAAAGTATATCGGAACATTTATCATATACAACTACTGTAAAAACTGTATTAACTAAATTTGCAAATGGCAATCACTTATGGAAGTTTGACAGTCCTAGCTCAAAATATCAATATTTTTATAATGAAAAACAATCTGTAGTGTCGAAATTACTATCGAGTGGTGAAATACCTTTTGACGATTATTATAGAGAGTTAAAAGAGGTAAACATAGAAGTTAAAGTTGATTGTTATGATATAGAAGCGGTTAGTAAGGGTATTACAGATGTAATGAAATGGCGGGATAGAGTTAAATTTATGCAATTGCATGTGAATACCCAGTACTATGGCTTTAAAAGTTTTGAGGAATTATTAAAAGGTGTTTTAGCAAGAGTAGAATATTTAAGAGGAAAGCAAGAAGGATTAATATATGAACATATGTCTGATTATGTTGGATATGTGTCGTCATTAGAAGGGTTGTATAAGAGTTTAGAGATAGTGAGTAAACATTTAGATGCAACGTATGCTTCTCTTTCTCGGCAAGTAGCTATAGCTCAACCTTTACATGAAGTAGAAAGATACACCATAGGTAGTACCAATAAACCGATAACAAAGGAATTGAGTCGGTTTGATGCTTTAGGTCAGATGGATGCTAATGTCAGCAGTTCGATAACTGCTGACAATTTAAAAGAGGCAGAGCAATCTGCTGAATCCCCCCGTAGCGGGTGGAAAAATCTATTTTGAGAACAACAGTTCTCTTGTCCGCAACCATTGGTTGCATTGTCTGCCCCACAGGGGCACTGGAGTTTTTTATGTCAAATCCTATTTCTTGGAACAGTCTTGGTCAGTCTGGAAATCGTTCGGGCAACAAAATCAATAACTTAAGACTTGAAACTGGTACACATCAAGTGCGTTTTATTGGTGAACCAATTGAGTTTTATAAGTATTTTGTTAATGGTAAATCGGCAGTAACTGCTAATCCAAAAACATGTCCAATACGGCTGAAGTATAACATTGAACCTAGTACTAGGTATGCTATTAATGTGATTGACCGTAAGGATGGTCAATTGAAGGTCTTAGAATGTCCTATTACTGTTTTAAAACCAGTAGTTACTTGGAGTCAGGTGTCGAAGAGAGATCCAGGTGGTGATAATAGCGTTGATTTTGCTATTACTGTCTCCGGTCAGGGAAAACATCGTCGCTACATTCCTGTGGCTTTAGGCGATTCTCCGTTAACACCGGCAGAAAAAGAAATGATAAAGGCCACTGGTGGAACTGAACATGGTTATGACCTTGTTAAATTATATAAGCCAGTCCCAGAAGATGAGATTGAAGCTCGTCTTTTTGGCGGGGGTGTGTCAGCAAAGGCCGTTCAAAAGGAACAGTCCCCTACCACAGTTGGACAAACTACAACTAATGTAGATATTGCATTTTAATTAACATTCACACCGGGAAAAAGGGTGGGGAAAATCCTCCCCACTCTTCCTTTTCGGGCGTGAAGGGTAGCAACTAGCTTATTGCCTATATTAGTTGTAGGTTATTACGAGTAAATGGAGTAAATTATGGCAAAAGATAAAGATCCTTATGAGTTAGCGAAGAAGCACTTAGAAAGTTTCTTAAAGCCTGCCTCTGCGGTAGAAATACCTGTATTTATTCCTACAGGTCACTTTGCATTAGATCTTGCAATTTCTCATGGAATAGATCCAGAATCTGAAGTTGATTTAGAAAGTATTGGTAAAAAATCTGGCGGTTTTCCTCTTGGGAAATTGGTTGAAATTAGTGGACAAGAGGGTTCTGGTAAGTCTTCGTTGGCTTATAGAGTTGTTGGGTATGCACAAAGACTAGGTTACAAATGTGGTTGGATTGATTCAGAACAGTCATTTTCTCCGTCTTTGGCAGATATTAATGGGGTTGATAGAGCAACATTAGATTACTCTGATTTGAAAGACCTTGAAAACCCCAATCATTTATATTCAGCAGAAGAGGTGTTTGATCGCATATGTGATATGTGCGTTACTGGATATAAAGTAGTAGTATTGGATAGTGTTGCTAATTTAACAACGCAAGCTGAATTAGATAATTATTTAGCTGAAGGAGGTGTTGGCATGGGTGCTTTGGCCCAAGTTCTTAGCAAAGGGTTAAAGCGAATAATTAACCATGCTGCAAAGTATAATGTGTTGGTGATAATGATTAACCAAATTAGAGAGAAAATAGGAATTCTTTTTGGATCTCCTGAGACGACCCCTGGAGGACGAGCGTTGAAATTTCTTTCTTCCTTAAGAATCAAGCTGCAAAGACAATTGGGGGAAAAGGGGAGTATTGAGTTAGAAACTGAGACCTCAACAGGCATTAAGAAAGAACAAATAGGTGGATACGCATATGTATATATTTTGAAGAACAGATTTGGCAAACCAGTTAACAATTCTGTAAGAGTGCCTATTTATTATGTTCCGTATTTTCCGGGCATTGAAGAAATTATTTTTAATGAGGGTCGTCGTTTAAAGGTTATTGGCAAGCATCTAACATCATTTAGATGGAATGGTATTAAATGTGAAGGTAAACAGTCTTTCTTGGAGGAAATCCGATCAAAGAATTTGATAATGGATTTAATTAAGGAAATAAAAGCTGCTGCTGTAGAAGCAAAAGAAGTTTTAGCCCCCGAAGTACTGTATTACAATGCAGATGAAGCTAAGTTTTTAAGCGAAGAAAGTAAAATCGAAACAATGGAAGAGGAATCAGTCGAGACTGGAAATGACACAAAAGTATTCAGACGTAGAAAGAGAAAAGATAGTACAGTTGGCACAGCAGACCCTGTGGAGTGACGAAGGAAAACCTATCTTAGATTTTCTCAAAAACACTAGGCATATTAGTGAATTTAAGATAAAACAATTTAACATAGGTTATTGTCCACGTTCAGCCAGGCATGAATTGGCTGGACGTGTTATTATGCCCATTTACGATCCATATAATAATTTGGTAGCTATTACTACGAGAGATTTTGATAATGAGTATTTCTCTCATTGGCATGAAGCTTTTGATAAATCAAATTATTTATATGGGCTTAATTTAGCTAAAGAACATATTCGCAGAAATAATAAAGCCATATTAGTTGAGGGGCAATTTGATGTTATGTGCTTGCATAGCTATGGATTAACTATGACAGTCGGGGTTTTGGGTTCAGCGTTTAGTATTATGCAAGCTGCTATATTGTTAAGATATTGTTCAGATATATACTTACTGTTTGATCCAGACAATAGTGGTCAAATGTCTACGCAAAGAGCTTTGGATATGTATGCTCAATATAAAATTAATATTTATAGAGCCATGTTTATTCCAGTAGTATTGCCGAATAATCAGGATCCAGATGATTTTATTGTTTCTAATGGTGTAAATAGTATGATTGAGTTGCTTAGACAGTCGAAACAGAAGTGCATGGAAGGTAAAATATGTTGAATAATTATAGTTATATGGATTCTGAATCATCAGCCATATTGGGTTTGGTAGATAGCTATTTAGTTTGGCATAATGAAAATCAGCCAGCCAGAGGGCATAAACAATACCACCCCAGTGCTTTTGGTCGATGTTTAAGGCTCATGCAGTATCAACGTTATGAAGAAATGGGCCTTATTAAAGGGGAACATAAAAATATTGATCCGTTTGTGTCTCGTATATTTGGCAATGGCCATAGTATGCATGATAGATGGCGTGGTTATTTTGAAGCGTTAGGCATACTAAGGGGTTACTGGTTATGTACTAATCCTATGTGTTCTTTGTATGACAATGATGGAAATATTATTAAATATGATTTGAATGATTTGAAATCTAATTGGGACACATTAATATCAAAACGTAGAATATATGGTAAAGAACACTTACAGGGTTGTCTAAAGCCTAAAAGGTGTGTGTGTGGCTGGGAAAAATTTCATTACGAAGAAATAGAGGTGGTAGATAAGGAGTTAAATTTTGCAGGACATGCGGATATTATTTTAGATTTTACTAATTTTGATCCTGCTAAAATGGACATAAAAGATAATTTGTTGTTTAAAACGGACAATATACCCAATGGAATAGTTGTAGTAGATTTGAAAACAATTAATCATTTTGATTATCAGGATGTTGCTAAGGGGGTTCCTCATAATTATTATATTATTCAGTTAATGATATATGCTAATATACTACAATGCGACTACGGTGTGTTAATATATGAAAATAAAAATAATCAAAAAGCTTGTGCTTTTAAAATAGGAAAGAGTTCTGACTATCTATATCCGATTGTTAAAAAACAAGCACGGTTGATGAATGAAATGATAGGGGTAGAAAAAAACGGACAAATATTAAATTTACTTCCACCTCCTAGGCCGGACAAAAATTCTAAAGAATGTGAATATTGTCAATATAAAACACATTGTCATGCATCCCCTATTTGGCAAGATCCTAAGCTAAATGAAGCACGAATTGAATTTTATGGCGATTTGTTATGACTAATGAAGAATTTGAAAAGGCTATTAAAAAATACCATTATATTATGAATAAGTGGTACTATAAAATAAAGCGCAGAGTAAAAATAAATAAAGAAATGTTCATCAGTGAATTCTATTATATTTTATTTAAATCTTTACTAAAATATAATCATAATAAAAAACCGTTTATCAATTATTTGAATGCGTCAATGAAAAAAATGTTTATTACTTATATTCGTAAAGAACGCACCAATAAAAGAAAACAGGAATTTAGATATGTAGATGCATTTAATTTAGACAGTGTTGATAATACTTATTCTTTTGATAAACAAATAGAAATCCAAGATATAATACATTTTTGTCAATACATTCTTAAAGACCACGGAGTTGTTGAACTTAAATATGGTGGTTTTACTATAGAAGAAATATGTAAAATATTAAATATTACTTATAGACAGTATAAGCAAATTATGGATCGTATACAGCAAAATTCAGAAATTAATGAAGTATTAAAATAATGACGATATTTTCTATATTATAGTTGCTAATTAATAGTGGCTATATACTAACAAAAGGAATTTATATGTCTGAAGAAATAGGTGTTGTATCTGATCCTGCATTGTTGCTCGTAAAGGGTAAAAACGGAGACAATAAGAATTATGTTAAAACTTTAGCACATGCTGTGGTAACTGTTGTAACTAAGTATGGCTATGCTAATTTAAAATGCGTTGGAGCAGCAGCGGTAAATAATGCGGTTAAAGCTATTACTATTGCTTCTGGGGATGCTAAAGTTAAGGGTGTTAATTTGGTGATAAGCTCAGCATTTTCCGAAGCTAGTTTTAACAATGTTGAAATGAGTGCATTATTGCTTTCTGTTTTTAATAGATAATAACAGCAAAAACACGGTGTTGTAGTTATTTGCAATGTACGAATTTTATAATCAAAATATACAGCCAACAGTATTAAAGAGGTTAAGGAAAGATCTCAGAGTGTTATATGATTCTATCCCTCCTACTGTTGGGTGCATGGAGCATATTTACACAGATTGCGGTGCAATTTGTTGTCAAAAACAGAATCCGCAGTTATTTTTTATTGAATTCCTTAATAGTTGGAATGTTATATCTAACAATTGGTCTAAACAAAAGATTATTGCTCTTTTGCAAAGAGCAGTTATACAGTATTTGAATAACAGTGTCATCAAAGGTTGCGTTTTCTTCGATTGTCATACCAAACTTTGTATGCAACATAGCACAAGACCGTTTAACTGTTATACTTATTCTCAAGTACCAGAAGAAGAGTTTGAGTCTAGAATAAAAAGGTTAAAGGTAATATATCCAAAAGAAGATTTTTTACCGCAGTGTAACTTAACTAGAACTATAGGTAAAAAACCCGATAAAAAAGACATGGATCAATGGTTCAATGAATTAAGCAGGCTAGAACGGGAGTTTGTTCCTAGTTCTGCGATTAATGACAAAGAAGGTGGTTCATATAGGACATATCATGATCATTTGTTATTATACTTAGGTTCAGACAATTTTTTATATAGACTAACTCATATAAAGAAAAGCGGTTCTATAGAAGATGCCGAGCAGATTATCAATCAAATAAAAATAAATGCAGTCAAATTTTTCCCTAAATTAAAATGGAAAGAGTAAAAATAGAACATACAGAATATGATGAAAAATCCAACCTTATCCGCTGGCAAGTTACTTTGTCTAATGGGAAAAAGGCTGATTTAGTATGGCACAGAAATGAATTTGGTCCTACTTTTGGTATTTCACAAAATATTCCAGATAAATTGTTAAATGAATTTAATACCATGATGATTGGAAAAAGTGTGTATTTAAAGATAGGTGAATAGGTGAGATTTAGAATATTTGGATCATCCTCTTGTGAAAAGTGTCAAACTATAATAAACGGTATGAGATTAATGAAGATTCCCTTTATTTATATAGATGCATTAGATGAGAGTAACGATGAAATTTGCAATCAAAATTCTGTGGAACAGTTGCCACACGTTCAATTTTTAGACGAAAAAAACCAAGTTTTATGGGAAAAGAAATCATTGGTGTCTCTTACTGACATTTATCAATGTTTGAGATATTATGCATTTAAATGAACAGCAGATACAGGCTGTCAATCATATTGATGGTCCATGTTTAGTAACAGCTTGTCCTGGTTCGGGGAAAACCCGCGTTATAGTGGAAAGAACCGCAAAACTTATATCTAGTGGGGTTTCTCCGTCTTCAATTTTAAATATTACATTTACTAATAAGGCCGCTAGTGAATTGCGAGAAAGGGTTTTACTTAAAATTGGAGATTCTGCAAATCATATATTTATTGCTACTTTTCATAAGTTGGCTTCTTCTATATTGCGATATCACGGCTCACATATAGGTTACGGTCGAAATATGAGCATTTTAGATGAGGATGGGCAATTCGATTTAATGTCGCAAATAGCTAGACAAAAAGAGTTTGAGCTAAGCAGACAACAAATATTACAAATATTATCGAATATTAACGATGCGAGAGAAAATTTAGAAAATGATGACCAAATATTCAGCAGATTTAAGAAGATTGATGAGAATTTTTATGGAATAGCTGTAGAATATATAGATCGACTACACAAAAGTAATAGCGTCGATTTTAGTGGTTTATTGTCTGAAACTATTCGTCTATTAAACAATCATCCAGTTGTGCTAGATGCAGCACAGTCTAAATGGAAATATTGTATGGTAGATGAAACACAGGATTGCAATAAAGCACAATTTGAAATTATTAAAATATTATTCTCTCATACTAAAAATATATTTATTGTGGGAGATCTGGACCAGTGCCAGCCTGCTGGTACAAAAGTGTTAACCACACTTCATGGTGAAATAAATATAGAAGATCTTGATCCGTCAGTACATAAGCTAATTTCGTTTTCAACTAGAAAGTCAGCCGTTGTGGGTAGAAGGCATGGGATGTCTTTTGAAAAATCTCAAAGGGAATTTAATGGATATTTGTATACCATTAAGGTGAGAGACAAATCTACCCAATGTACGCACAATCACAAATGGACTGTAAAATTTAAAAGAGGTTTAGAAAATAAATACGTTATTTATTTAATGCGTTCAGGTAATTGTTGGAGAGTTGGATATACAATCGCATTTCCATCCTACAGTGCAAAGTGTAAAGGATCTTTTGGACCAATATTGCGGGCCAGAGCAGAAAAGGCTGATGCCGTTTGGGTATTGAAGATCGTAGAGTCATTTTGCGAAGCTCAACTTTGGCAACAAATAATATCATGTAAATATGGTATTCCTTCTGTTTGTTTCACAGGTGGTAAGTGTGTAACGAACGGTATACAAATCTTGTACAGTGAGACAGGGAATTTGTTTGAACGTGTTCAAAAATGCTTAGATCAGTATGAACTTTGTATAGATTATCCAATTTGGGAGCGAAAAAAGGAAAAATCTTCTGAATTTAGTTATAGGGTTCCATTGAAGATACACGCCTGTAATTTAATTCCAGAATTGATGAAAATACCTATACCTATTAAGTGTGAAAAGTTCGTTTGGTGTAATTTTTCTAAAAATAGACATAAGTATAATGGAAATGTGTATTCTCTTAATGTTGAAAAGCATGAACATTATATTGCAGACGGTATTATAACTCACAACAGTATCTACGGTTGGAGGGGGGCGAGGGCAGATAATCTTCGTGATTTTACAAAACTATATGATACTAAAATTATTTCACTAGGCCAAAACTATCGTTCTACTCCAGAAATAGTAAAAGTGGCAGACAAATTAATTAAACATAATTCAAATAGAATTGCTGCTCCTTTTACAACTAGTAATGAAAACGGTCCACCTGTTTTGTGTAAGGCTTTTATGACAGATGCCGAGGAGTCAGAATTTGTCGCAAAAACTATTCATGATATTGTTTCATCTAACTCTTTTTCATACAAAGAAATAGCGGTATTTTATCGTACCAACAATATGTCTCGATCTCTTGAATTGGCCATGATGTCGAGGAATATCCCTTATACTTTAATAGGTGGATTTAGTTTCTTTGATCGTAAAGAGGTAAAAGACTGTATAGCTATGTTACGATTTTTAATCAATCCTATGGACGGGGTAGCTTTTCATCGTATCTGTAATAAACCTAAAAGGTCAATTGGAGATATTACAGTTGGCAAGATAGAGACTTTTGCTAAAAATAACCACTGTTCTATTATGGATGCTATTAATAAAATAGAAATCACCAATGCTACAGTGCAAAAGGGCTTACACGAAATACATCAGGCATTTGTTTATAATTGGAGCAATAAGTCTATATCAGAATGTCTGTGTCATTTAATTGAGAAATTACGATACAAAGATTTTTTAGCGGAAGATTCTGAAACAATGCTAGAACGTATGGATAATGTTGACGAATTAATTAAGGACGCAGTTAATTATCAGCAATCAAGAAAAAATCCTACTATTGATTCGTATTTAGAACAATTGACTTTGTTAAGTTCTGTGGATAAAATCGCTGATGGAAATTCTGTGTCTTTGCAAACACTACATTCATCTAAAGGTTTAGAATATCCGGTGGTGTTTATGGTAGGAGTAGAAGACAAAATATTGCCGCATTTTCGAGCAATGTCAGAAAATGCTGATGGTATAAGTGAAGAGCGTAGGCTATGCTATGTAGGAATGACTAGAGCTAAAAAACAGTTATATGTTACCTATTGTACACGACGACAGGAAAATAGTTACCGAGGCGGTAACAGGTGGAAAACTGTCAAACCCTCCCAATTTTTATATGAATCAGGTCTGCTTGTAAGAAATCACTGATACACTATAAGTGTGTAATTTAAACCATTACAATCTTTCGCGTAAACATTACAACCTGTCAAGTACATAATTAATTCAAGGATAGCATAGCATATGAAGATAGAGAAACTTTTGTTTTGGCTTGAGAAGCGGTACAATGTTCTTTTGGAAGGAAAGCATGGAGTTGGAAAGACTAGTATTGTTTTAGAAGCTTTTGAAAGAGCCGGGTTAAGATGGGCTTATTTTAGCGGTTCAACTTTAGATCCTTTTATTGATTTTTGTGGTGTTCCGATTAAAATTGATTCTGATTCTGGATCTTATATTGAATTGATTCGTCCAAAACATATCGCAGAGGGTGATATTCAGGCAATTTTTATTGATGAATACAATAGGTGTATTACTGGAGATACAAAAATTCCTCTTGCCGATGGTACGACTCCTACAGTTAAAGAATTGGTAGGACGAAAACATTTTTACGTTTACAGTTATGATTTGGAAAATTCTCGTGTCTGCATAGAAAAGGGTCATTCTGCTAGAGTAACTATTAAAAATGCTAATATCATTGAAGTATTTTTTGATAATGGCAAAAGCATTCGTTGTACTGCTGATCATCCGTTTCTTACATGGAGCGGCGAATATAAACAGGCTCAGCATTTAACTTCAGAAGATAGTCTGGTACCATTTGAAACTCAAATTTCTCATAATCAAAATAATCCTAGTTTAAATGGCTATCATCAGGTATGGAATCCAACTTCTAACGAATGGGTTTTTTCTTACCTGTTAGCGGACGAATATAATGTTCGTAACAATATTTATGAAAAGAATGAAGATGTTTGTTATCATATTAACTCCAATAAGTTAGATAATTCCCCAGAAAACATCAGTAGAACAGGGCAAAAACAAGCCAAAAAATTGAGTATCGGACAGTTTGATCAAATCGACCAAAAGAGTATTCATCGCAAGAGGAATATGGCTATTTCTGCATTGTTTGCTCGTAGGTATTTTAAAGAAGATTTTACTCAAACGCAGTATTCTGAGGCAGTTAAAAGTAGTCTAGCTCCAAAAGGGATACTACAATTACAAAAAATTAAACAGTATTTCGGTAGCTTTGATAATTTCTTGAAATCGGTTAAAATATGCAATCATAGGGTGGTCAAAATTGTTAAGCTTGGTCGAGAAGATGTTTATGATCTTACAGTAGATCGAACCCATAATTTTGCAACCGATGCTGGCGTCTTTATTCATAATACGCACAAGAAAATTCGTAATGCAGTTATGGAATTAATTCAATTCAAAACTATTAACCGTCAGCCTATTTCATCTGATTTACGTGTGGTTTGGGCAGCAATTAACCCAGATTCAGATGAAGAAAACACATATGACACAGATAGATTAGATCCAGCGCAGCGAGATCGTTTTCATATTCATGTATCTTTGCCTTATGCTTGCGACTATAACTATTTTGCTCAAGTTTATGGCGAAATAACTGCTAAATCTGCTTTAGAGTGGTGGAACGATTTACCTGAAGTTGAGAAGAATAAAATCTCTCCTCGTAGGTTGGACTATGCGCTTAAGGTATGGAAAGATGGTGGGGATATTAGAGATGTTGTTCCGCATACTTCTAATCCTAGTAGGTTAGTAAGTATTTTAAATATTGGCCCTGCTGAGATGCAGTTAAACAAATTAATGGGTAATGACAATGAAGCTCGTGCGTTCTTTGCGGTAGAAAACAATTATTCTTATGTTATTTCTACTTTAATTTCTCATGTGCGTTTTATGTCTGCATTCTTACATCTTTTGCCCAAAGAAAAAATTCATACTCTTTATGTAAGCGAACAAAAAGTTAAACAGTTCATTTTAAATGATATTAAAAAGTCTAAATCCAATTCCCATTTTGTGAAGACATTAATTGAAATGGCTCAAGCTAATCAAAATACAACCTTAGCAAAACAGATTAAAACAGAATTGGATAAAAGTGGCGTTGTTATTGTGCCAAAAGAGATCGGCGTATATTATTATAAAAATGTCACCACACAGGCTTCAGCCATAGAAGCATTGGCAGCCAACGCATTGAATATTTCTTACCAACAAACATACCATCGTATACATACATATCGTAAATTAGAAGTTTTAGTTGGTGAATATATGGATGTAGGTACAGCTAAAACCATATTAAAAATTTGTGATGGGCTTTGTTCTTGTCAACATCGTACATTATTAACCAGCTTGCCTGCATTGCACAAAATCACAAACCATACTATTATGTGTCTGCTTCAGGCAATGTCTGTGTCAGATGTTGAACAGTTGATAAAGCCGCTTAAGAAACTAAGAAGACGTAGAGCAGATGCTAGTATGCCTAGTGTGAACGAAATTGCTTATTATTTGGACTCGCAGAAAAAATTAATTAAGTCGGTGTAAACATGTCAGAAACTACAAAAGAGCAATCACTGATAATTGAAAACGAGAAGATTAGTTACCAAGAATTTATGGAAATTGCCAGAAATCTTGAAATATGCCATGCAGTGTTTTATCAGTTGTGGCAACTAGGTAAGCCTTGTTTTACGAAAGATATACCCACCGCAGCAGTGAGGTTTGATAAGGCCGGCGAGTGTATTGAATTCCTGTTTAATCCTGAATTTTGGAAATCTTTAGACATTAAGCAAAGGGCGTTCATTATTTCACATGAGTGTTTACATGTTATCTTAAAGCATGGAATACGAATGCAAGATTCTGAGCATAAAGAAGCGTGTAACGTAGCAATGGATGTGGTGATTAATGAATTGTTATTGAATCAATTTGGTTTTATGAGAAAAGACATTGATCCAGAAGGCAAATACTGTTGGTTAGATACGATCTTCGTTGATCCTCAAACGCAAGTGTTGCTTCCTAATATTGATAGGGAAGAAAGTTTTGAATATTATTATAATCGTTTGCCAAGCAATTTTAAAAAGCCTGCTAATAGAATATTGGTAGATATACATGATTTTATCAATGGAGAAGAGTCCTATTATGCCATAGATAAATTAAATGATTCTCTTACTAATGAAGAAAAAGAGTCAATTAAAAATATTATTAAGAAATTGTCAGAGGAGAACAACGGACAACAAGCAGGCACGGGAACAGGTGGTCAATGGCGATTCATGAGTAAAAAGCAAGAAGTAAAGAAGAAGAAATGGGAAACAGTTATCAAGAAATGGAGTCATAAGTTTCTTCGTAATGATTTTGACTTTTTTGAACACTGGGCTAGGGTCAATCGTAGAATTATACAACTGCCGCAAGATCTTATTATGCCTTGCGAAATGGAATTACAAGATAAAGAAGAAGATGGTAAGATTGTAGTATATTTCTTTTTAGATACTAGCGGGTCGTGTTCTTCTTTGGCAGGACGTTTTTGGAAAGCTGCTAAAACTTTACCCCCCCATCGTTTTAATAAACGTTTATTTTGTTTTGACACTAAAGTGTATGAGGTAGATGAAAAGGTCGGTAAATTATATGGTTTTGGGGGTACTTCCTTTAGTATTCTTGAGAAAGAAATTAATCGACGTATGCAAGTAGGTACTAATACAGAATTGAAGAAGTATCCTCATGCGGTATTTGTTATCACTGATGGCTATGGCGATAGAATACAACCTGCTTATCCTAAGCGATGGCACTGGTTTTTGACATCAAACGGGTATCTGGGGTATATCCCTAAAGAATGTAACATATATAATTTGAAAGATTTTGAATAGTTATAGTTCCTTCATTTTGATTGTGAACTGGTCAGTTAGGTTAACAGGTCCGTTTTCTGTTATCTTTAAAATGCCAGTTTTTAGTTTTGTGTTTTCTTTATATATGCAAACAGTTTCATCGCCGTAAAAAGGCCCAGAAGCTAATACTTCTATATTTTTATTGTTTAAGGTGAAAGTTACTTTTAGACCATTTGCGATTTTTGTTATTTTGGTACAATAATTTTTAAAAGCAGCTTTAGTATTTTTTGCAACTGATTTTAATATAGTATCATTTAGGGCATTTCTAACTGCTTGAATGATAACGGGGGTTAATCTTAATGCTGTTTGAGCGTTTTTAAGACAAGCGAATTTGGCGAGTTCCTTTTGTAGTACATAGGTAGCGGAATCTGTTTCCTTTGTTTCCTTTATATTCATATGGGCAGATTTTTCGGCCTCATTGTTCTTTATCGCTTCTGCTTTTCGGTGATTGATATTGTTTGGTCTAGATATTTTTGCCGGTTCATTTGGTAGGGGTGGTGGTTTGTATTTTCCTTGTAATATCGCTAAGAATTTGTCCGCGTCATTACCTATATTGAGTTGAAAAGAGTTTTTTAAATCTCTTAAAGAATGCATTTCAGCTTTTTTCTGTTCCCACTGTAATTCTTTATTTAGTTTTTCCATATTCTATATTTTCTTTATTTATATTGTAGTTTCCTTTAGCATATTGTAGTTTCCTTTAGCATAGGTAGCAATTAGAACAGCTTCAGCCTTTCCGTCAGAATTAACCTTTTGGAACAAGTGGGCTAATTCCGGGTATAGCTTAGATGCTAATTGTCTAGATTTAACTTTTGCTTGTGTTTTTATGTCTCTTTTCAATTTTGCTATTTGAAACCTGTTAAGGTTTTGCTTCTGTTCTTTATTTATATGTTGAATTAAATTAAAATATTTTTTCCATTTTTGGGGGGTAATCATATGTACCTCGAATCCCATAGCATAGCATAAACCCTCCCAAATCCCCTTTCCTCGTCCGAAATTAAAGCTAGAACTCACACCTTGTGCTGTCATAGCAAAAACTGCTTCTATGCATATAACAACATGTTTATTTTGATATAGTTTTAATATATCAGCCATTTTTGCTATATCATAATCTTTTTTATTGTTGTGCGTCAGTAGTGGGGGGCTGTGTATAAAAACATTGTTTTTGTCAATAAAAGCTATTGCTCCGTGCAAACCAGGATCTATGCCTGCAAATATTATATCCATTTTAATAATTTCGACATTTTTAGAAGGATTATAACAATATATGACGATATAATAAGATTAGGCAGGAGTTTAATATGAGGAAAATTGAAACACGTAACTATAAACATGCAATGCCTGTACCTTGGGGACAGGAGGATGTGGAATATCGACCAGAGCGACCGGTCATAGTTTTAAAAAACAAAGCGGAAAAACACATTAATTTAAACGGTGTAAAATTAGATACTGTTGCTCCGTTTATTATTTTCCCCTCCGAGTCTAATATTGTTGAGTTTGAAAATCGGAATTATTATTTAATAGAACAAGATAAAGAAGCTGATACAATTACATTATTAGAATTAGATAATCCGCAGTTAACTCTTAAAATCATTTCTTATTCCGAGAATATTAATAGCCTTAGACCCACTAATGATAATCTTAAAGTAGTTAATGAGACAATAAGAAAATATAATAAAGCAGTGGGGAAAATATTAGAAGAATCTGGACTGTCTGCTAATAATATTATGACTGTTTTGCCGCGTTGTGTGTCTGCTTTAGATGCAATTAATGAACGATTGCAAGAATTGGAACAACAAAAAATACATTTTGAAAATAAATATAAAAAAGATAGCACTACGTCTTTTTCTGACATTGAAGCTTCACACGAATCTTTAAGGCAGAGATTGTTAAATGGCGAATTGGCAGAAGAGGATGTTATAGATACAGCACTATATTTATATCAGAATAAATATGATAAATTACTTCAAGATGTAAATCAACATTTTAATGGCAATCCTGCGATGAAACAAAGACTGATTGAGTTGGCACATGAAGCACTGTTGTCGGAACAATCAGACAGAGCTAAACAGCAGAAATATAGGGCTAAACGTAGAGATCAAGCCGAAAATATTGACGCTGAGCCACCAGAAATGCCTTTGGCCCCCATTAGCGAAATGGGGGCAGATGAGCTAGAAAGTAAGCCTTCTGCTGCTATGAAATTTCGATCTCTAGATAAATTTATCAATCAGAGTAAAGCCATTGTTAAGAGTATAGAAGAAAATATAGAATTTCTTAAAAATACCAAGAACGGTATACAGTTAGTTAGAGATCAAATTGTTCAAGCAGCGGGATGGGATCAGAATAAAACAAATACTCTTGATGTGAACTTTTTTTCAACCCCACAAGGACAAAAATTACTTGCTTCGATGACAGATTGCCTCAAAATTGCTGCTACATTCCTTAAAAAGTATTCTGTGCCCTTTGCCAGAGACGGAAAAATTGATAAACGGTTTTTTGGCAATAGGGGTACTCTTGGTAATACTTTAGTTATTTTTAACTTAAATAGGATGTATTACGGCATAAAAAAATGTATAGAATTATATAGAAGTAGAATTAATCAAGCATAATATATATTATTATATTAATCTTGTGTGGTTTTTTTATTGTTTTTAGCAACAGTGCAATCGATATGGTGGATTGTAATCTGTACAGGCTGATAGTTTTTGCAATTTTTATTGTTCACGTCGGGTTGGCATTTCGTGCAATCCCCAACCCCCTCTATATGTAAACACATACTAGGTCTAAAATAATGATTGATACACTTTTCCATAATATAATTTTAATATTGTGAAACATAATTCCTTTTATTAAAAATAGTCGATTTATATAATATGCAATTAAAAATCGAAGGCGACTTTGCCGAATATTTTAACAATAAACAACTAAAAATAGTTAAAAGTCACTTACATAAAGTGTGCTTATATGGAAGCGGTTCTAAAGCTTGTCGATATATAGCATTAACAGCTAATGGTTTCACATGTATGAAAAATACACCAATGAAACCATATCTTGATAAAGAAGCCACTAATAATCCCAAGTGGAAAGCGAAAGGTAATAACTGTGATGGATTTTCAATAATATGAATAAAAAAAAACATAAAAAAAAGACTAAAAGAAAAGCATTTGATTTTGTAGAAAATTTAGAACAATTTTACAAAAACATTAATAAAGTTCAGATTGAAAACATACCACTTAAATTTAGCGTTCATTCTGAAGATATAATAATATATGATAATATATTAAAAGATTTGGAATTAACCTTTTCTAAAAAGAATGTTAAAAATGATGTCGTTGTTTATACAATTACACCTAATCCTAAAGAGAGTGAAGCCATAGATTTTGATAATGTAGAAAACATACCGGATGAATTCTTTGAAGACGGCCAACTTTTTGGAATATGATCGTGAAAACATGCAAACGATTATAGGTATCTATCGATAGTGACAGTATGGTTATGATTTTATATGTAACTACTGATTAAGTGGCTACATCGGCCTAAATACAGGAGAGTACATGAGATACGAAGATACGGTTAGAAAAATATGCGGCGATGATTGGAATTCAAATATTGATGAATACCACGGTGGTGTGGGTGTCGCTTGTGTAGCAGCATTTATTAAAGGGGTAAAACCCAATTTAAGCGATATGTCTTCTAATTTGGGTGTACCTGTGTCGGATTTATACATTCCTTTTACCAGGCTATATCATCACGGTGTATTTACCCGATGGAACGTGAAACAAGATAAATCATTATTGGGACAAAATGGTGAACAAGCTGCACAACTTGCCTGGTGCGATATTGCCGGTGTGGCCGGGGGGTTAAAGGGTGTGGTGAATATTGATCGTGGTTAAAAAACATAGGGTAGCATATGAATAGTAAAATGCGTAATATTAAAAAGAAGCACAGTAAAGCTAAAGAGCGTCTTAAACAAAAGCGTAAAAAGGGATTAGCCATAAAAGCTGCCCTTATGGAACAGCGTCGCTTAAAGAGAAAACCAAAAAACCATTTACTAAATACATCAAATGTCAAATAAAAAAATTCTAATTCAAAAAATAGAAGACGCTATATTTGATTACCTAGAAAGCAAATACAAAAGCGATTATGGTAAAAAATATGCCCCTGTTTTAAACTCTAGTATGGACGACAAAACCGTTGAATTGGCAGAATTTGCCAACAATTTGATGAATACTATCAGCCATGAAGTGTATGAAAAGCATAAAAATGAAGTTAAGCTTGCAATAGACAAAGAAATAAGTAGTCTTATAGAAGATTTGTTTACTACCGAAGAAATTGAAGAGGTGTATAAATTTATTGATACAGAGCTTGGTAAAAAAGTGTTACGTAATCTAGATTTATTTCGAGATGTGTATTTAGCCGGTGTAGATATTTTAATTGATAAAATAATGAAAGAATGGAGTGATCCAGCAGTGTCACGGCTAATTATAGAGTTTATAGAAACTCTTGAAAAAGATGAAGATAACGACGAAGGAAACCTAACATAAGGAGAATTTTTATGGTTATTACCGAACGTCTTGTGTCCCCCAAACGACATACACTTGGATATGTTATTTCTGGTAAAAAATATACTAGAACGCAGGCAGTTAAGCTCGCCCAAAAAGGCAAGCTGCATGGCGTAAAGGTTGTTCGCAATCAAAATAAGCCATATCTGATGGGTGTGTATATGCCACTATATGAGTTACCGACCAGGCTCATGCCACGAAGTTTCTAATCTCTCCAAAGTGGTATCATGGATGCAATATCCATGATACCACTTATTTTGATAATTAAATATATGCATAATAGACTTGATGGTATATTTGTTTATTTGTCTGGCCCTATAGATCATGCTAGCGATGACGGAAAAGGTTGGAGACAGAAATTTATAGAGTTAATTAATAATCATAATATTAAAATTAATATTATTGATCCTACTAATAAACCTAAAATATGCAATAGCGAAAATAGAGATTTTAAGTCATATAATATGCAATTAAGAGCAGAGGGAAAATTTAAAGAATTAAAAGATATAGTATCACAATTTAGACATGAAGATCTGCGTTTTGTGGATTTATCAGATTTGATTATTACGTATATTGATGCTGACATTCATATGTGTGGTTCATATGACGAACTGTTTACAGCAGAACGACAAAAGAAACCTAGAATGGCGATAATTAAGGGGGGGCTGAAGAAAAGTCCATTATGGCTATTTGACGTGTTTGAGCTAGAAGATATGTTTGAATCAGTCGAAGAGTGCGTAGATAAGTTGCTTAAAATACATAACGGTCAACATCCGTTAGACAGTCGATGGATTCTTATTAGAAAACATTTTTTACAAGGATAGAATATGCCGCAACAGAAACCTGAATTTGTCACAGTAAAAGAATTTAAGACTTTAGCTTCTAAGTTGGTACAAAAGTACCCAGAAATCTTAGACGGGATTGATCCCAATCTAATTACCTGTGTTGCAGTAACTAATAAAGATCCTAAAGAGGGTCAAAAGCCTTGGGAAATTAGATCAGTACCATATCCAATTAGGCTAGATAATCCCTATGATCACTATGTTATTGTTAATCAGAAAGAATGGGATTCTTATAGTGATAAACATAAAGCCTTATTGTGTTTTGCTGTTTTATCAAGTATTGATAAAGAAGATCCTAGTAAAATTGTTCCTTTTGATCTAAAAGATCGTGCAATAATTGTTCGCACTGTAGGTACAGATTATATGGAGAGATCTGATATCCCAGATATCTTAAATGAAAATATAAAGTGGAAAACCGATATATAAACATAGTGATAAACCGATACATAAACATGGTGATATAAGAAATAGGATAATAATATGCCAAAAACAAAACAAAAGAAAACTAAAAAGGTTAAATTCCCGTTAGAAAAAGGTCCATTGAATGAGCTATGGGTATATGACGAATACAATCAAGGGGCCATTGTGCGAAGTAGTGTGGTTTTAGAGGATCTGTTTGAAACAGCCGAAGAGTATGTTACTCAGTCTAATGTAGACAATGCTCTTACAATGGACGAAAAAGAAACAAATTGGGAAGCTTTTTTTCCAGTCTTTTTAAAAAACGGTAAAACTGATTATACCCGATTATATGCTGGTAATAAAAGAAATGGCTCCCATTATATGTATAAAATTGTGGATGGAAAATGGAGTATGATTCCATTAGTTGAAACCGTTGATCTACGTTTCTTTTTAGGAAATACCATCTCACATGGGGAGACTAAAAAGTGGTATCTCACATCTAATGAAGGACGACCTATTAAAGATATTGATCATCCTGCTTTAACAAATAAATTAATATTATTTATTAAGTTAAAGTCTGTGTAACAGATTAGTTATATTCGTAAACTATTTCGTTGACCTCCTCATCAACACATGAGCAAACAATTAATTATTGTGCTTTGTGGTAAAAAGCAAGCAGGAAAGAACACTGCTTGCAATTTTATAGTTACGCAATATTTGAATAAGATTAGGGGACACTTTCCTCAAAATGGAGAATATTGTTTAGACAAAAATGGACATGTATCGCTTAATGTGTACAATGAAAAGAAAGTATGGCAGCATGTAACAAATCAGTTTCAGCATGAGGGTGTAAAGGTGTATAGTTTTGCCGATCCTTTAAAAGCCTTTTGTATTGATGTATTAGGTGTTCCTTATGAAAGTTGCTATGGGACAGATGATCAAAAAAATATGCCCATAGAGCATATATTATGGGACAACTTACCAAATGAAATAAGAAGGGGAAAGTCTGGAGTTATGACCGGTAGAGAAATTATGCAGTCTGTGGGTACAGATATTTGTCGCAGAATATATGATGATTGTTGGGCAAAAGGTACACTCAATATAATAAAAAAAGAAAAACACCCATTAGCATTAATATCAGACGGTAGGTTCCCTAATGAGGTTATAATTAGTAAATCGTTTGGTGCAAAAACAGTTAAACTCAAACGCAATATATATAATGATAATCATAGATCTGAAACAGCCCTAGATGACTTCGATGAAAAGAACTTTGATTTAACAATAGATAATTCTAGCTTGTCTATTGAGGAAACTTGTAAAATACTCGAAAAAGAGGTATTGCAATGGATGAAGCTAATGTTTTTTTAGCGTATACCACTGATTTTACTACTGGTGAGGGGGCAGAAACAAAAGCAATATTACTGAACACAGTAAATATGGAAACAGCTAAACAGATATGCTTATCGTTTTATGGGCATGATGATTTTGTTTTAGTAGATAATATGGCAGATGACAAGATCTCAACTGTTGTCAATGAATGGCGTAATGTATTAGGACCAGCTTTGATTAAAGTATTAGATAATCCTGGTTCTGTTTTCACTTTTAGTTTTCGAGTGAATAAGCTATGAATAATGATATTTTAGCCTTAAAGTATCGTCCTACTAGTTTGGCTCAATTAGTTGGGCAGGAAAGTGTAATTTCTACTTTAACTAATGCATTTAAAGATAAAAATCTGTATCAATGTTATATATTTAGCGGAGCATTTGGTACTGGCAAGACCACTTGCGCTCGTATTTTAGCAGCTATGGAAAATTGTGAAGCTGGCCCCACATTAAATCCCTGTGGAAAGTGCCAGATGTGTAAAGATATATTTTCTGGAGAATCTTTAGATATCAAAGAAATAAATGCGGCATCTGCTAACGGCATTGATGATGTTCGTAATATAGATGATTTTATTTCAGTTCGACCTCTTTTAGCTAGAACAAAGTATGTTATTATGGATGAATTTCATGCTATGTCTAGACAAGCAGTAGAAAGTGCTTTAAAGATATTTGAGGAACCACCTAAAGGTGTTCGTTTTGTATTATGTACTACTGATTTGCATAAAATTAAAGGAACCATTCAATCTAGGTGTATGCCGTTTAGATTTTTAAAGGTTCATTGGCAACAAATTACAGAGCATCTTCAATCTATTTGTAACAAAGAAAAGATTACTGCTGAAGTTGGTGCTTTAAAAGTAGCATCAAAATTAGCTGATGGAAGTGTAAGGAATGCTTTGCGTAATTTGCAATTAATGATTAATTACGCTGGTTTAGGTAATACAATTAGTGCTGAGGTTGCTCAAAAGGCATTGGGGGCTGTTCTGGATGTTAATTGGTTTGCATTGATTGATGCTATTACTGCCAAAGATGTCCCAACTGCTATGAAAATTATTCAACGGATATTAAATCAGGGCGTAGATGTAGAACAAATATTAAGTGGTTTAACCGATCATCTGCGTAATTTAATGATTTTGACTAGCTGTAGGAAAGTAGATGAATTGACGTTTTTTGCACAAGAAGAAAAGCAGCGATATGAGCATCAAATTAAAAATGTGACGATAGATCTAATAATAGATATGATATCTTTGTTATACGAAATACATAGAGGTATTGCTGTTAATATAAATCCACAAATATTGTTGGAAAGCTATATTATTAAGTCAATAAAATCGCATGTATCTATTGAAAGAGCCAAGAAACAAAATGATTAAATATGCCTAGAAAAAAAAACCAATTTGGGTTAAAATATAAATATAACAATATCGATGCAGAAGCAGTATATTATATAGAATTAGTTTATAAGGTTCGGAAAAGTAAAAATATACAAGAGATTAATAATGCCTTTAAAGAGATACTTGCCTGGTTAGACCCCAAGATAAGAAAAATAGCAAGTAGGTTTCGTATTCCTGGTAATAATTTCGACGATGTTTATCAAGAATGTTTAGTTGCGTTGCAACAAAAAGCAATAAAAGATTACGATGAACGTCATGGTAAAAACCCAGATAGTCCAGCCCCTTTTGATAGATTTGCGCTTTTATGTATTCGAAGGCATTTATCTACTAAGCTGAAGGCTGCTAACGGGAATAAAACTAAAACTATTAATGAAAGTAAATCCTTAGATCAAGATCGAAGTAATGATCATAGTGATTTGTCTTTAATGGATATTGTTTGCAGTAAAGATAAAGATGTGGCAATAGGGGTGCAGGACCGAGAGTATTTTTTGTTACTTATGCGTAAATTGGTTAATAAACTATCTCCTTTTGAGATGCATGTCTTACATCTGTATGCCAAACAATTCACCTATGAAGAAATAGCTATAGAAATAAAAAAACGTTTCAAAACAAAAGGTATTCAGCATAGGGTGAATATAAAAAGCATTGATAATGCACTTTCTCGCATAAAAACTAAAAGTTCTATTATTATGCGGCAAATCAATAAAAAAGAAACAAGATAACATGAAATTATATTTTTTTGGATGGCCTTCTTATGTCGGGGGGGCTGATACGAGGCTTGTACATACATTAAAATTGTGGTCTAAAATTATAAATGTTATAATTGTTCCTAACTATAATTCACAATTATCTCAAGCAGAGTGGACACGATACCTAGATCGTTTTGGAGTTCAATATTGTAGCTTCGATTCGTTGCCTGCCAGACTTGAAGGCATAGGAATGGCAATGTGCAATGACTATTTCTTTTCTAATAAAATAGCACATAAAGCAAAGGATAAAGGGTTAAGGATTATATGGTCGTCAGAAATGATGTGGCATCATGTTGATGAAATATCTTCTATAAAAGCAGGCATTGTAGATACTGTTTTATACACTTCCGAATTCCAAAAATCAAAGCTTAAACCAGAATACGACAAATGTGGAGTTAAATTAAATGAATTTATAGTAGATAATTATATTGATCCAGCAGATTTTCCCTATGTTGATAGATCTTTTAAAAAATATGGATTAGCAATAGGAAGAATTTCTAGACCGGATGCTAATAAATATCCTGAAAATTTCCCCCTTTTTTATGAATACCTAAACTTAAAAGAGCCACAATTCTATGCTATGGCTTGGGATAAAGCCCTGGATCAAAAATATCAATGGCATCATTTTAACTCTAACTGGCACTTATATCGGGCTAACGAAATCAGCGTGAATAGTCTTTTGTCTATGTTGGATTTATATGTATATCCGTTGGGACATAATTTCCAAGAATCCTGGGGGCGATCTACCGCTGAAGCGATGTTAACTGGCTGTGTAGTTGTTGTTCCTTATGGTCATCATTTTGTGAAATTTATTAATAATGGTGTGACAGGTTTTATGTATAAAACATATGAGCAATGTAGAGATATATGCCAAATGCTACAGAACCAACCTTTATATAGAAAACAAGTAGGAATTGACGCAAGACAAGATCTTTGTCAAAATACATTTAACACTAAAAAGCATATTAATAAGTGGAAAGAAATATTCAATGTATAATATATGTTTATGGAATTATGCTGATGGCTCATATGCCTACATGAATAGAGCTTTAGTCCAAAGCTTGAAAGATAACGGAGTAAACTATGATTTTCATAGTTTTGGTGATTACGTACCAAATGCTATTAATCACGGTATAAAGTTGAACCCAGAACAAAAGAAGCATTATTTATTTAAATTTACTGTTTTATATAAATATGTAATTGATTTGCCTTATGACTATTTTATATTTATTGATGCGGATTCTTATTGTGTTAGAAACCCAGAGAATATGATACAAGCATGTTTACGGGATTCACCAGTGCATTCTTTTTTAGAAAGCGATTGTACAGATTCTAAGTGTGTTAGAGCCGATTGGTGGGGATGCCCCTTGCCCAAATATATAGATATTATGCGACGGAGAGGGGTAATCAGTGAGAAAATATATAACGTAAATGCAGGGTTTTGGGGTGTACATAAAAAGGCGATAAAACAGTTTTATGGTTTAGCAATGGAGTTTTGGTATTTTTGCAAATCAGAAGGATATATGTTCACAGAAGAAGCCCCTTTAGCTTATGTCACACATATGATGTGCGGAGATGTCGAATTACATACTCAAAGAAATTGGTATAACTTGTGGTGTAGTGATTGGACAGGGCATTTTAGAGGACGTGTACCTGCCGATGAATCATGGGAATTTACCGACTATATGACTAATGAAAAGCATTTAGTTAGACCTGCGATAGTTCATGCCATGAGAAGTAAGTTAGAATTAATACATAAAGGAATGAGCCGTGTGTGAAACACTTATTTGTTGTTATGGTGACTATTTTGAATTGTCTTCACGATCACTTAATGCTATTAGTAATACAGGAAATCCACTCCACGTAGGATTGAATGCTTGTGGATCGCAAACAAAGAATTTATGTAGAAAATTATTAGACGAAAATAAAATCCAAACATTAATAGATTCTAATATTAATATAAATAAAGATCCTATGATGCGTAAGTTGATAGATTGTGTAGAATCTGAATATTTTATATGGTTTGATGATGATAGTTATCCTACTCAAGAAAACTGGGGCAGTATGTTAACTGAATATATTAAAAAGTATCATCCTTTTGATGTTGCAGGTTTCCCACATGTTTCTAATAGATTGGCCTTTGGAAAATATCAACAATTTTTAACTTCTAGGCCCTGGTATAAAGGACGAACCTATCAAAATATTAATCAATGTATTTTTCCCATAGGATCTATATGGGTTGCAAGGAAAGCGTTTTTGAAAAAGTATAATTATCCTGATGATCAAACGATCAAGAATATTGATGATATGCTGTTAGGCGATTTAATTCATCAGTCTAATGCTCGATTTTTAACTTTGTTTGGTTGGGATACTATTTTTAAGGCTAATCAGTCTGAGAGAAGGGGGGTTCATGATAATGATGACGGATTTAAAACGAAATGATTTAAGCTTTTGTGTTTAGCTTGTTAGTGGCATGTGTTTTAGTCGAAAGTAGTTAGTTGTTAAGTGACTCAAAACAGAAACAGAGGAAGCAATATGAAAATTACAATGAAAAATTCTGATCTACAGAAGTGGTTATATCCCGCTCACATAGTTGCTAATGCTGCTAGCAACAACAAGGGGGAATGGGCAGGATTGATTACTATATTAGCTAATAAGAAAGGTGTGGCTGCCTATGCCAACAATGGTTATGTAGCGGTTGTCACAGATCATCAGTCTAATGAAAGCTACAAATTCGAAGACGGGGGAGATGTAACAGTCAAAACTTCAGATTTCCTTAATTCAGTTCAATCTTTTCCAGCAGAAGAGGATATTACATTAAGTTTAAACGGCAATGAATTTTCTATTGTATTAGCATCGGATCCAGAAGAAAATGTTTCTATGCCTGTGGAAAATAAAAGTGTTGTAATTCCTGTAGAAGCCGTTTCCTTTGCTAAAGAAGCAACAATCAAAAAAGATATTTTCATAAAATTAATGGAAAAAGTTGTTTTTGCTATTGGTTACGAAGAGCGTAGGCCAGAATTTTTACATTGGATGCTCCGACTGAAGAATAAACAGGCACGCGCCGTATGTGGTAATGGCAGACGTTTTTCAGTGTATGACATTGAAGGCGACGGTATCTTCGATTGTAAAACAAGTGTAAATATTCTCTTCTTTAAAGAACATAATAATGTTTTACAAAAGTTGTTAGCTTTTTCTAAAAGTGATACTATAAATATTAAAGAACATATACAATCGAACGATGATGATCCTTATTACAATCAAACTGTGGTTAGTATGCAAGACTTTAGGTTAATATTAATTAATCATAATCCTGGATTAAAATGGGTAGATGAAAACAAATTTTTACTTAGAGAAAATACGCAACGATTTACTACAAAAGTGTCAGATTGGGAAGGTGCTATTAAGAGCATTAAGGCTACAATTACTCAAGATGTCAAAAAACAGCAATTGTTTCATTGGACTGCAATGAATTTTGATGCAGAGAAGAATGTTGTAAATGTTAGTTCAAGCGTATGTATGAAGCTCAATCGTAAAGTACCTGTTTTAGACGGTAATGGATCAATTAATTATAAATGTCTGTCTAAGTATTTGATAGAAGTGTTTGATATGGCTGAATTAGATGAATATGTACAGTGGGAATTTGACGGGGCAAGCAGTGCTGCTGTGGTACGGTTTTATGCTTCAACTAAAGTTTCGAATCCTCCTTTAGAAAAGGTCAATATTTCGGCTGGACTAAAAGAGAGTCACGCTCTATTTTTTGCCGCCTACAACAAAGATAGCAACTAATGTGTAAGGTTTATTGGCTTAGTGGTAGCTCCTTTCTTCGCAAACAGAGCCTTGATCAAATTAAGGCTCTGTTTGCGATAAATAGCGACATTATATATGCGAAAGGTTTAACTTACGCCGAATTTGAAGAAATGGTGTTTCATGAAAATTGTTTTTCCGAGAAACGACTGATACTGGTAAATGATTGGCCTACTTCCACATCCAATAGGGCTTGGGTAGTCAATAATATTAAAAAATTAATAGATAAAATACCAGATAAATGTACAATAGTATTTAATGACTTAGAAGGAGAGGGCTCTAAGTCCCTCATTTCGCATATAAAAAAGCATGGCGAAGTTATTGAACATGATATTATTGTTGAAAAAGACAATGCCAGATTCTGGGTTACGAAGTATTGTGATAACTTGGGGATTACTATTGATGATGATATTGCTCAATTATTTGTTGACATTAATTGTTACGACCCTAATGCAAAAGGCATTGGACTAGACGTGATGCATATAGGCATAGATAAACTTATACAATACATAGGTAAAAGAAAAAGTATCAACAAACAAGATGTTATCATAAATGCTTTCCCCAGTAATGACTTTGTAGTTTGGTCTATATTTAGCGTGTTAGATACGAAAGACATTGGCAAATGTACAAGTGCTTTAAAAACATTAGTAGATGAGTCGGATAATGTATTTTCAGGCATTATACAATTCCTCAATTTAGTCACATGGCGTTATAGATTGTTAGTATTTTTGAAAGAGCAATTAGCTCAAAATAAAAATAGAGATGATATAATAAAAGAAGCATGTAGTTTATATAAAATATCCACAGAAGGATCTGGTATGTCGATGGTCACGAAAGCCGATCTAGACAATGAGGGTAAGGTTAAATCGTCCTACACAGCATGGGCTGTGCAAAAAGAATTAAACGGATATTATGGTCAAAATTCTACAGTAGATAAATATACTAGAAAAGAACTTATGCGTATCTTACATATTACTTATAAGTGTTTATCTGAAGCTAGGTTTAGAACTAGCGAAAGTTCAATGTATTTGCTGGGAGATGCTGTCATTGCTGCTATATGCAACGTCTATGATGACAAACAAATTGACGATATAATAGGAAATAGTATCTCCTAGAAAGGTTGCTTTTATGGAAAAATATGCCGCTATTAAAACTACTTCATCGAAATTAGATCGATTAATAATTGAGCAAATTGCTAACTGTTGTAATTTACGGACAGCTATTGATGCAATGTTATCCAAATCAAACGAAGACAATACTAATAATGTTTCTTTTTTTTATGAAAAGTTAACTAACAATAATGAACTTATTAAAAATGCTATAATTACTTTAGTCAAGCAAATTACTTCTGATAGTGGTGAAATAGAAGAGGTTGATGTTGAAGTAGACGAAGATGGTATTAGGTTTCAGTAAAGGATGTCTGTATGTCACAAGAAATTGAATTTAAGATCATGCCCGATGGATCAATAGATATTAATATGATTGGCTATAAAGGCAATTTATGTGAAGCAGATATGAAAAAAATAGTCAAGCAAATTGGTAGTGTTTCTTCTAAGAAAAAACAAGAATATTATGATAACTCCATAGTGCAGATTAATCAAAAGGAATGAATTATGTCTTTATCCGCAACTTGTAAAACTCAAATTACAGATGTAAAAGCTTTAGTGGATGTACTTGTAGAGCTTTTGGGCAAAGATGCTGTTAAAGTTAAAACTGGTGCATATAGTAGTACTAATAAAAAGATTGAAGTTGAGGTAAAACCATCAGCATTGTATGGTACAGCCGGTTATTATAAGAATAAAAACGGCACATATAGTTTAGTATATGATACAATGGACAGAAAAGCACTTGCTAAAATATTGCCTAAAAAGATTAATAATGTTACTGTGGATCCTGTCTCGAAAACATATGCCTATCATAGAGTAATGGCATCTATACGAAGTCTAAAAGGAAGAGTAGTTCAAAACACTACGGAGCAGGATGGCACTATCAGACTTAAGGTTAAAATAAATCATTACTAATGCGAAAAGATCCATATTCTATTCTAGGTGTTAGCAGAGATGCTTCTGAAACAGATATTAAGTCTGCTTATCGGAAAATGGCTATTAAATACCACCCAGATCGCAACAAAGAGCCTGGGGCAGAAGAAAAATTCAAAGAAGTTACTCAGGCATACGAATCAATTACTCATAAGAAAGCATCGACACAGCCAGATTTATCTGATATATTTGGTGGATTTGGTGGATTTGGGGATATCTTCAATACTTTCTTTCATTGGAACGCCCATTCCAGGCGAGCTAAACATGGATCGAATTGTTATGTGCAAATAGAAATAGGGCTTAAAGATGTATTACAGGGTACATCTAAAACTATTAGCTATAAAGTATATGAACAATGTAATAAGTGTCATGGTGCAGGGTTTAAAGAGAATGCCGTTAAAAACCACTGTGTGCATTGTAATGGATCTGGAGCGGTACATAAAAGCTACAGGAATGGTCATGCTGTTTTCCGAGAAACTACTGTGTGTGCCACTTGTAAAGGATTAGGATATATAGTTAAAGATGAACATGTGTGTTCACACTGTAGTGGCAAAGGATTGTTGTCTAGTGATAGAACAATAAATATTAATATTCCTGCTGGTGTTGATGATAATGTAGAAATTGTATTGGATAACATGGGCAATGCATCCAAAGATGGCGGTAAGAATGGTGATTTAATAGTTCATGTTCATGTGAAACCGGATAAGCATTTTCAGCGCAAGGGAAATGATATATTTTGCAAGCTATATGTTTCTTACCCTGAAGCTTGTTTGGGGTGTCATAAGGAATTAAATTTTATAGATCACTCAAAATTATATGTTGATATTCCTCCTCTATCTCCTCCTGGTCATATTGTACAATTAAAAGGTATGGGTATCCCTAATATGCATGATGGGCATAGAGGTAATTTATTTGTGGAAATATGTATAAAGATGCCTGCACATATCGATGAAGAGTACAAAGAAATACTTTTACATATGAAAGAAAAGGAAACGGTATGATAGAAAAAAAAATAGTAACTAGCGGTAAGGTTGAGGCTCTTAATCCAAATGCTATCAAGGTGGAAGAATTTACTTTTCCCGTAGGAACTAAGTTTTATATGAACGACAGACAGTATACAGTTAAAAAGTCTTATGTTGATGGTGCTATTGAATTTCGATTATTATTTTCGGATAATAATGAAGAAGTATATATGTTGTCTTCTTTACGAAGAGACGCCTCTTTAGATACTAATTTTAAGGTGTTTCATGATTAAACGTGGTAGTTCTTTTACTGTTGTGGAACAAAAATTGGTTATTGATATTTATCGTGAGAGATTATATCTATGTTAATGGCTGCAATTAAAAAGAAACTCAATAGTGAAGTGGTTATGGATAATATTAAGGCAGTTGTATCAGTAGAAAGACAATTAAAGGTGTATAAACAGTGCCTTTAATATGGACTGCCCCTACTAATGTTCCTACTAGTGCTAATGTTTAACGAATTATGCCAAAGATACTATTATACGCCGATCTGCATATTCATGCTCACAGGGGGGACAGCAAGCGAATAGAAGATGGTTTAAATTGTTTATGTTGGATATATGAAAATGCTGTTAAACACAATGTTAATAACATTGTGTTTGCTGGCGATTTTTTTCATCATCGTTTTAGTCTTTCTGCATATGCTTATGCAAAAGCATGTAGTATTATAGATCAGTATGTTAAAATGGGTTATCATACTACTATGTTACTAGGTAATCATGATTGTTATTATGAAGACAATTGGTCTGTCAATTCCTTGTGTCCACTAAAGAATGTGGTTACTTTGGTAGATAGACCACAAACTATTACTTTTGGTAAAGATAAAGTAGATTTTTTGCCCTATACGCCACACCCTAGTCAATACCTCACATCTTTAAATAGTCGTATACTAATATCGCATTTGGCTGTGGCTGATGCCACTTTGAATCCACTATATGATATAAAAAGTGTGGAAGATGATTCTTCTAATAAAGAGATAATTAGTGCGTCGGCTTTTAACAAATGGGATAAGGTATGGTTAGGACATTATCATTATGCCCAAAAATTGGGTAAGGTAGAGTATATTGGATCACCTATGCAACTTACCTTTGGTGAAGCAAATCAGAAGAAACATATAGTTATTTTCGATACTTCTTCACTAAATTGTGAATACATAGAAAATACACAATCGCCAAAATTCATTATTATTAATGATATAAATGAAATACCAGAAAATATAGAACAGTCTTATTTGCAAATTAGAAGTGATCTGCCTTTAGATGACAAATTTGAAATTAAGAAGAAATTTGCTAAATTAGGTATTAGAGAAATTGAATTTTGTAACTCGGTTAATAATGTTATTCAAGAAAACACTTCTAGTGCTTTACAAAACATATCTTCTTTATTTAACAATAAAGAAAAGTTATTAGACGAATTTCTTAAAGTTACTAAACTGCCGGATAATATAAACGTGGGTAAATTAAAAAGTATAGCTTTGAAATTAATTAACGATTTAAAATAATATGGAATTTAAAAAACTAAAGATTAAGAATTTTCTCGCTGTAGGTGAGAAAGAAGTAGAAATTGATTTTACTAAACACGGTGGATTGAATTTAATTAAAGGTCGTAATTTAGATGTATCTGATGTTGCAAGCAATGGTAGTGGTAAAAGTGTTATCATTGATGCAGTTATATTTGCTTTGACAGGTAAGACTTTACGTAGACTAAAGAAGGAAGAGTATTACATACACCGCAAGGCAAAAAGTGATTGTTTTGTAGAATTAGAATTTGATAATGTTAAAATATGTAGACGATTTATATTAGATAAAAAAGGAAAAAAGAAAGAGACAAGGATCGATTTTCTAGTTGATGGGGTTCCGAGAGGAACTAACGCATCAGCAGTAAAAACTGCTGAGGAGATAGATAGTTATCTTGGTATTAACTTTGATACTTTATGCAATATTTTAGTTTTTGGTCAGCATAATTCTATGTCTTTTTTGGACGCCACGGAACAGGAGAAAAGAGATATAGTAGAAAATTTGACCAATTTGAAAGAATGGAATAAACTTGAAGAGACCGCTCGTATAAAATTAAGGGAAAATAAAACTAAATATAAGATTTGCACAGAAACATATAATGCTCAAGATAACCTATTGCAAGATCATCGTCAGTTGATTAAAGAACAAGAAAAAAAACAGAGTGAATATAATAAAAGTATACAACAAGAAATTGAAATATTAACAAATAGGATTAATAATATTCCTAATTTAGATGATATTCAAAAGCAATGGAAGCTGTATAATGATAATGAAAATAAGAAAAGTATTTTGTTGGCAGAATTGTCTGTTGAACAAACAAATATGGCCAATATAAATGAAGAAATTGCTAATTTGCAGAATCAAATACAAGAAGAAAACAATAAAAAACAGCCTCTATTAGATCGAATTTATAGTTTAAAGAACGCCAAGACAGAAATGTTGGCCAAATTAGCTGCTGCACAAAAACAATATTGTGAGCCTATATTAGAGGAGATAAAACAAAATCATCAAAATATAGCAAAGCTACAAACAGAAAGCAATCAGAAGATTAATAGTATATTGCCCAAATCTAATTGGGATGCTGAAATAAATTCCTTACATAAAGATTTATCAAAAATACAACAAGAAATTGACGCCATTAAGAATAAAAAGCTAATTCAGGGTATGGTTTGTCCAGAATGTTTTGGTTCTATTGATCTATCTAACTGTCAACATATATTAAATAAAAAAGAACAAGAGCTTAGTGTAAAACAGAATGAAATCAATGAACATGTTAATGCAAAAAATAAAGATTTAGAAGATATAAAAGTGCAAACACAGAAGATATCTACGGAGTATGAAAATAAAATTAAATTAATTGAATATAAAAATGCAGAATTACAAGCACAGGCTGATAGTATTAAGCAACAATTACAAGATAGGTTTAATAAAGCACAAGCAGAAATCGAACAAGAATTAAATAAATTAAGCGAAGATATAGATATATTTAACGACAGTATTAAGAATAAATTTAAACCTTTACTAGATAGGGCAAAAACGCATAGAGAAAATACTGTACAAAGAATCAATAATATCAATAGTCAAATTGAGTTGTTGTTTGTCAGCAAGCCTACTGTTACAATAGAAGAGGTGGGCAGAAAACAAGTTGAACAACAAACATTAAAACAACAAATAAAAGATAAACAGAAACAAATAAAAGAAAATCCTTATTTAGATATTATAAATAGCCTTAAACGTAAAGAAAAAGAACTATTAGATAATCTAAATATAACTCTTCAGGACATTAAAGACACTGAAGAATTAATGCCTTATTATGAGATTTTGCAAACTCTATTTGGAAAAGAGGGAATTAAAAGCTTCATTATTAAACAAATTATACCTACTTTAAATCAACAAATTGATTTTTGGATGCAAATATTATATCAGGGATCAATAAAAGTTATCTTTGATGATTTGTTAGATGTCAAATTATTTAATAACGCATCGCAAAATGAGATGATTTTTGGTCAGGGTTCTGGTGGAGAGAAAAGAAGAATAGATCTAGCTGTAATGTTAGCTTTTAGACAAATTATGAAATTGTCTACTAATAAAGATCCTAATATAATATTTCTAGATGAAATAGCTGAGAACATTGATATGGAAGGAATTGTTAGAGTGAACGACATGTTACTAGAAATGGCCAAATCGAATAATGTTTATGTGATTACTCATAACCCCACTTTATTATCTATGATGGATAGTGCCAACGTTATAAATGTGCAAAAACATAATGGCTCTATGATTATTGATACATAGAACGACTATTTAAGTATGCTAAAATTTCTGGATCTTTTCGTAATTTTAGAGGGGCATATTGAATAGCTTCTTTGTTTATTTTAATGGCTTCTATAACCATTTCTTTATTAGATTTTAGAGCGTCAGAAGCAAAAATAAAAGCTGTTATGTCATTTTTTATAGCCCATAACACTACATGCTTATCATTTCTAAGGGTTTCAGAGGCGTATCTTAAAGCTTCTCCCTTTTGTTTTACAGCTTCTAGTACTATCTGTCTATCGTTTTGAAGGGTTTCAGAGGCGTATCTTAAAGCTTCTCCATTTTGTTTTACAGCTTCTAATACTACCTGCTTGTTATTTTGAAGGTTTTTAGAGACATACGATAACATTACTCCGTATTGTTTGACAGATTCTAATACTATTTGTTTATCATTTTTAATGTTAGCAGAGGCATACGCCAAAGCTGTTCCATTTTGTTTTACAGCTTCTAATACTACTTGTTTGTTATTTTTAAGGTTTTTAGAGGCATATAACAAAGCCAATCCATTTTGCTTTACTGCAGCTAATACTACTTGTTTGTTATTTTTAAGATTATGAGGAGCAAATTGTAAATCTTTGCCGTTTTTATTTACCACATTAATCATGATATTTTTTTGTTCCTCAACAGTCAAAAATTTTATATAATCAATCACACCGTTTTTTGCAAGATTTAGTACTCTTTGTTTATTCTGTTCTGTTGTGTTGTTCCACATATTATAGCTTAATGGTAATCTCAAGTTAATATATTTTTCTTGCTCATCCGCCTGTAAGCATTGGTATTTTTTGTCATCTAATGATAAATTAATATCTATATATAACATTTTTTCTTTTTTAGACAACTTGCAAAATTCACTTGTATATAATCCAACATATCTAAACTTATTTATTAATGCTTGTTCTTCTTTAGAGGCAGGAGTAGGAATTAAGACACTCATTGCTTCAGATATTTCTGGAATAACACCAGTTAATTGTGTGGGTGATAATTTCTTATCTCCATTGTTATTTTTAGAAGTTAATATAAAATCATTATTTTTTGTTACCTGTAAAGCGAAGATACTATAGGGATCTTGTGGATTAGCTTTCTTTCTTTTGCCAAAGTAAAAAGTAGAACTGTTTTCACCTAAACGATAACGATAAAACAAGTTACTTTCAGCTTCTTCTTTGGCAACACACCAGGTAGTGTTTCCTAAGCTTCTTCGAATGGTTACACAATCGCCAGGTGTGTCACCTCTGTAAATAACTATGTTCTCGTTTTCATAAATAGGTGGTATACTGGATTGTTCTGATCGGTATTTAATTGATTTATTTTGTTCAATATAATTTTGTATCTTGTCAACAGCCTCTTCTATTTCGTGAAATGTTTGGTATGATGTAATATCTGGGTTTAATGTGAATTCTTTGAATTGTTGTGGGTATTGTTGTTTATACTGTTCAAACCTACTAATATAATTTTTTATATTTTCAGACGTTAAATTAGGGTCTTGTCCCAGAAAACGTCGTGTCAGGGTTTGTATAATGTGTTTACTCAATGCGAATTTTAGTAGTTTATACCATTGCATAATTGTCTGGCAATATAATATCACCGAATCCTATTATTGTATGTAAAGTTTCCCAATCAATATTATATCTTCCTGTCCTGTACTTAGATAATTTGCCGCGATAAAATTGATGATGAGAATCCAATATGTTTACCCCTTTGTGATCATATCCATATATCACTACTTCGTGTTCTTCGTAATCTCCTTTAATGGGATCCACATCACCATTTGCATTTGTTTTAGGATAATTAAAAAACATGTTCCAGTTAAAAGATGCTAAAACAGGTTTATTATTGTCAATATGTTCTCTAATATATTTCCCAAATTTTACATCAATGATAATTGAGTTATCTCTTTTCAATTTTAAGAATTTTATATATTCTTTAGTTACATCTTTTAGCTCATCTTCATATTTTCTCTGATGCTTTTTAAGTCTGTTGATTAATTGCCTTTTCGATAGATTTTTCCAAGTAAAGTCTAACTGTTTTATATCAGCCGTAACAATAGTTACCTTCTCAAATCCAAGTGTATTAAGGAGCATTCCTATTTGGGGTGTCCACATCCCGTCGCCATCATTATTTGCAATAGTTCGCACATCATCATAGGTGATGTTTTTGTTGTAATAGTTAGTCACTGAAGCAGTAGCAGCAACAGCACATTCGTTAGGTTCCTGTAAAAAACGGCGGAGTTTAAGGATTTTAGCTCCCATAAGCAAGCCTCCTTTCTTCCTTAATTACTCTAAAAAGATGCTTTAGCCCTTATAGAAAACTTATAATAATGTAAACTCTTATAAATACACTATTTATAGTTTATATGAGCGTATGTGGGTAATTAATTTGAAACCTTGGTATTGGACCTTAGATATGGTATTTCAGTTTTTTGGAATAAATCTAAAATAGGTATCTCCGTCAAACTTTCCATTATGACTAACAATTAATTTATTAACTATTTTTTATCTATCTTCATACACAGAAGCTCCCCCAATGATAAATATTTCTTTGAAAGCATTCCAATATTTAGCTAAATCTATCAGATAGTGGTTTATTAGGGGCTAATTACCCTTCGTTAAGAATTGTTTTTAATGCTTCTAAATATTGATACTCAATATTCATAATTTATTCTTGCATGTTTTACAGTTGCATGTAGAAGAAGTGCGTTTTATAGAAAGTTCATTGGTTTGGTTATATAGGCAACTAAATGACTTTTCTTTATCACAATTAAATGTGTTACTTTTTTTTACATCATGTTCAAGTGTAACATTGTCATTTGGTTCAATTCTTTTGCTATCATTTTCCACTTTAACCTCCTGTGGATATGTATTTAAACTTTATTAAATTTTCGTAATCTTGCATAACCCGTCTAAATAAAAACTAGCATACTGAAATAGAGACTTGTCTAATTTTGCGTCAATTAAAATGTTTTCTGGTGCTAAATGTATATTATAGTATAGGAAATTAACTAATTCATAAAATGAATCATCTTTATTATGATTAACGAGTATGCTTTTTACAGGACCATTATATAATAAGGTTTCTTGTATTTCTTTATACGAAGTGTAAGAAAGAGTATGTTTATTATCAGTATGCATTTTATATAGGTTTTGAGAAAAATAAAACATATGCTAATAGCATCGAATTCAGTAAAAATGCAGTTGCCTGTATACCCCTGTCTGTTCCTTTTTCTAAAGCAAACATAAGTATAAAATTAAAAAAAACAACTACAGAAAGTGTAATAGTAACAGTCCAAAATAATATTATAGACATACAATTATTCCTTTTAGTGTTAATTATACTGCAACACCTTTAATCACCAAACAGTGTATTATGGGTTCTCATTACTTGAATAAATTCGGCACATTTAGGAAGATCCTTGATTTTGCTAGCCCCAAGGTAAGTACAGGCAGATCTTATTCCACCTAAGATGTCTTGTATAACTGCCGAAACTGGTCCTTTATATGGTACTTGCACTGTCTTACCTTCAGCAGCACGGTATTCATTTATTCCACCATTAAACTTTTCCTGTGCGTCTTTAGATGACATGCCAAATAGTTTTAGAGATTTTTTCACAGGAGTCATCGACAATTTTTGCACACCACTATAACAGTCTTTAGATAATGGATATTCCATTTCCCATTCTCCTTCGCATTCATCAGTTCCGCTTAACATTGACCCAATCATAACAAAATCTGCTCCACCCGCAAAAGCTTTTACTAGATCCCCTGCAACTGTGCAGCCTCCATCTGAACATACATGTCCATGTGGTTTCCCGTGTGCAGCAAATGAACATTCTGCAATAGCTGATAGTTGGGGGAACCCTACGCCTGTTTTTATTCTAGTAGTACATACTGCTCCACTCCCTAAACCTATTTTTACTATATCGGCTCCAGATAAAATAAGTTCTTCAGTCATATTGGGAGTGACTACGTTTCCCGCCATAATAATGCTGTGCGGAGCTAAATCGTTTCTGTAGTTTTTCACTACGTCAATAAAGTGTTGTGTATAACCGTTTGCAACATCTATATTTAGTAATTTAGGAAATGTATTGTCATTAAGCTTATTTCTAATAAGCATTAATTTAGCTTCTTCTTCTTCTGATATACCTACGGTATAAAACGTTTTATACCATAAATGTTTATTTTCAGAAAAGAATGTTACTAAGGAGTCAACGCTATAGTGTTTATGTAGAGCAACCATTAAACCCATATTCCCCAATGTTTTTGCCATTTCTAGGGTTCCGACTGCAGACATATTTGCCGCTATGATTGGAACACATTCGATGGTATATTTTGAATGAGGAAATGTAAAGGCTCTTTTGATATCTACTACAGAGCGACTAGGTAAATCACTTCTTTGCGGTACTAATAATAAGTCCTTAAAGTCGTATTTTACACCTTCTCTAATACGCATATTTATATATCTCCTTCGATGTCAATAGCTAATGCTGGTTTCGGTTTTGTTTTTATGTGGTCATTAATGCTTTTTTAGTTTTTCGGTGAGTCCTACTTCGTGTAATCGGAACTGAATATAATGATTGAGCAGATTCTCGATATTCCTGGTTTTTGTGTCTTTTAAATCGTTGAATACCCTATATGCTGTCGCTTCATCCTTGAAGCTTCCTTTTTTAACGATGGCTAAAGATGCTCCAATACGACCGTATGTAGCATATTTTTTATAAGTATTCTTAGAATCGTTAACTTCTATAAATATGTTATATTCTTTTTTTGGAGTGCCGTAGGTGTTTGTTAGATGTGTTTTGTGTATAATGCGTGGCATGTATTCCTCTGTTTAGACATTACATATATATAGATTGTTTATCGTTTCATTTCCGTCAATGAATAATCATAAACACGTATAGTTGGTGAGTAGCATTTCTTGAAAGCGTTTTTTCCCACTACGACTAACTTTATTATAATTAAATTCTATATTTCTAGTATATATATAAGGCTTTTTTTGTAGTTCCTTGATTAGGTATGATTTTTGGTTATTTATTGCTACACCAGATACAGCAAACGAGATGTTCCTACTGTGTAGTATTTCACAGTAATCAATAAGCTTGGTATCATGTTCTGGTTTCCAATAACAATTATATCCAGCTAATGTATTGGAATAGGGGGGATCAATATATACAAAAGAATCATTAGGTGTCTCAAATTCAAAAAATGTTTTAGTGCTGAAATGTAATTTGTGTTTATAATTTTTCAGATGTGCTGAAAATTGGTTTATTTTCTTTTCTATGTTGGTATTAAAACTTCTTCTCCCAAAAGTTTGGTTGAATTTAAAATCGTTATTAAATCGTATCATATTATTGGTGCAGCATAACATTAAAGCGTATAATTTAATAGGATCTGGATGGGCATTATATGAATCTCGTAATTTTAAATACCCCTGATCATCATCTTTGTCTACAACTATGTTTTTTAGTTTTATAATTGTATCTGTAGGGTTTTCTATCGTATAAATGTGCATATTAATGAGGTCTTTTATAATATCGTTAATATATATATATTGGTATTTATCCACTACATTGGCATATACGCTTCCTCCTCCTGCGAACAGGTCTACAAAGTTACTTTTAGTGTAGTCAAATACTTTAAGCAATTGTGGAAGTAGATTATATTTAGATCCTGTATAATTAAATGGTGGTTCTACTATAGTAGGTGTGTCAAATAGTAAATTATCCATATAATTCCTCTGAACGTTTTGTAGCCCAAGTGGAGTGTTTGATTAATAGCATTTCTTGTGCGGAATCTTTATTAGCTTTGGTTTGCATATGTTTTTTCACAGTTTTGGTTATCTTTTTAAATGTTGGATATAGATTTTTAATATAATCAGACTCATAATATGAGATAACGATTGACCCTTGTAGTTTATGTATTTCTTGAGCTAGTTCCTCGTGATTAAATCCTTTGCTGTTAACTTTATAATATTCTTTTTCTACATTAAGATATGGTGGATCTACATACCAGCATGTTTCTTCTGAATCCCATTTTTTGAACAAATCTTTATAGTCACAATTTTCTATATAAGCATCTTTAAGTTTGTCTGCTATATTAATAGCAAGTTGTGGTAGTCCTTTCCAGGTGTAGGGAAAATTCTCGCTTTTTTTAGCTATAGCCCACCATCCTCCTTCTTTTCCAGCAAAAGACTGTCTATTATAGATTAAATACTGTCTAGCCCATTCCACTCGACTTGTTTTTAACCAATACCGTTCAGGGCTATTAAAAAAAACACATGCTTCCTCAAAATCTTTTCGGCTATAGGGGGTAAAAGATATTTGTCTAATTAGTTCTTCTGGTTGTTCTCTGAGTACTTTAAAAAAGTTAAATAAATGTTCGTCTAAATCGTTATATACTAATTTTTTCGAATTAACTGACAGTCCCACAGCGAAACTGCCTCCAAAGGGTTCGCAATATATATTGTGTAATGGAAGATTATTAATAATCCAGTTTTTTATTTGTGATTTGCCGCCAGTTCTTTTTAGTAAAATATCAGCCATTTTATAAGAATCGTCTTTATAATAAAAAGGTATGATGTGTAACACACAGAAAAAAAATATCATGGAACGTGAAGTAAAAATATCTATTTGGTTGAAACATCCTTTTGGTGTAGCAATTATGGAATTGGAGAAATTGGTTAGCATATGGGGCTTACGTATATGGTCTGCTGCAACATATTTACAAAAAGCCGAAATCTTAATTAAGATAAGTACTTTTGAAATAATGTTTGGCTACCGTCCCAAAAAAGGGCCAATGAATGTGCCAGATACGCTTTCATACTTCATTCAAGAAATGCTTATTACGGATATAAAATAGGTATGGCTAGTCATATAAGAAAACGTAGAGATAAATTGTGGAAAGATAATGAAGGTAAATGTTATTGGTGCGGAATTCAAACAGTTCTTCCTCCAAGGTATAATAACAGACATAAACCTACTCATGATTTAGCAACTCTAGATCATTTAAGAACTCGTTTTAATTCACACCGATTAGAACCCAATATTTCTAATGAATGTCGAACAGTGTTGAGTTGTCATAGATGTAATCATTTAAGAGGTGCTTTACATTATTTGCTCAATTCAGAATTGATCATCAAGAAAAAACCGATATTCAGGTAATATGCGTATTACTACAACTGTTGTTTTTCACAATGAATTAGAATTTATGCAGGGTTGGTATGATTCTGCAAAAACATATTCGGATGAAATTGTTATGGCTGCCCATTATCCAACAGATGGCAGTTTAGAATGGTCAAAAAACTTACAGTCTACTAGCCCAATACCTATTAAGATATTAGAGTTTCCCGAAGATACAGTCTTTAGACATGGCTTCTCTTATATGAAAAATGCATGTTTAGAACAAGCTACAGGAGATTGGGTTGTATCTTTAGATGCGGATGAAGAGATGGACATTACTAAAGCTGGATTAGAACCCTTTTTAAAAAATGTATTATGTATTTCAACAGTTACTATGCACGTTGCTGATCCGCAGCCACATTGGACACTTAGTAATAGAGAACAAATCAAAAAGGAAGCTAATTGGATTCGTCAAAGACATTGGCGCATATTCAAAAACATTCCATCTATACGTTGGCATGGATTGATACATGAAGAACTAAAAGTAGATCGAGAAATTCATATATCAAGAGTAGCTAGGGCGTCTTTATTTAAAATGTGGCATTTTGGCTGCATGGCAAATAAAAACAAAAGATGGTTTAAAGAAGGTTTATATGCGGAATTGCTGTGTCGAACTTATGATAATAAAGAGCTAAGGCACGGAACAAATCCCTGGTGGTATACCAAGTATTATGAAGAAAACAAACATACACTTCGTCAACAACAAACAGAATATATAAAAAAACGTTATGAACGAATTAACTGATTTAGCAAATATGTATAAAACGGACAAGGGTACTGTAATGGTATATCCTTTACAAGCTCCACATAATTTCACAGCTATATATCATGAGTATTTTAAAAATAGACGTGACAGTATAAATAAGGTGTTAGAAATAGGTATATATAATGGGGCCTCCTTACGCATGTGGAGAGATTATTTTCGGTTTGCTCATATATATGGAATAGATTTTAATCCACAATTTATGTTTTCAGAATATCGTATAACTACTTTTTTAGCAATTGAAACAGATGAACGAAAAATGAATTTGTTTTTTGATATGTATGGAAGTGATTTTGATCTAATTATTGATGACGGAAGCCATATAACTACTGAGCAACAGTCAACGTTTGGATTCTTATTTAGACACGTCAAATCTGGTGGTATATATATAGTAGAAGATTTGCAAACATCGTTAATGGATCAGTGGATGAAACCATTAGGGTTTGATAAAGATTATGCTTTTTCAGCTTATAATGTCTTAAGAAGATTGCAGCAAACTGGCAATTTAGATACGCCATATATAAAGGAAAACGATAAAAAATATATTTTAGACCATATTAAAAACATTAATGTATTTACTAACAAGACTGATCAAGAATGGCATATAACTGCTGTCATAGAAAAGAAGTGAACAAGATAATTTCATTTTTACTTTTAAGACAAAAACGTAGATCTTTGCCTGTTGTGTTGCGAATGGTTTCACCGACAATATAATTGTGTATATTACGGTTACCAGTATGATGAATTGGATTCCTGTCAATTACGAAAACAAAAGGAAGAATTTTTCAGCAAATGGACAAGATAATATCTTTTTCTTTGTTTGGTCATAATGCTCGCTACTGGGATTCCATACCAGTATGTGTAGCTTCTTATCTTATTGCATATCCTAATTTTGGTATACGTTTTTATTGTGCTAAAGATATTTTGAGTCATCCAGGGTGTGAGTTTTTGTTAGATTTAACTCATTGTTTGAATGTAGAATTATTATGTATAGATTGGTCATATAAAGACACGGAACCTACAATTTGGCGCATGATGCCATTATGGGAAAAAGATATAAATATTTTTTTATGTAGGGACATTGATTCCATAGCAACCAGCTACGAAAAAAGAGCTACGGAAGCTTTTTTAAATTCGCGTTTTGCAATACATGGAATTAGAACATATGTTTTACATACCACTGAATTAATGGCTGGTCTGTGTGGTTTTAAAGCAAATATGATTAGAAATATATTATTATGCAAAAGATTTGAAGAATATGCTAATTTTGGTATCAATCATGTATCATATTGTGCAACTGGACAGTGGGGATGTGATCAAATGTTACTTAAAAAATTCTTTTATTCCGGTCCTAGAGCAAATTATTTTTACAGCCTATCCTTAGATACAATGTTGGGGAGCGCAACAAAATTGCCCAATTACAAAGGTAATTATCTTCCAAATAGTTGTTATAGTAATATTGATATCAGTAAATATGAATTTTTGTTTAGTGTAACTGATAAAATGATTAAATTTGTAGCAGAACCATCACATTATAACAATGAACAGAATAAAATTGTTCTTAGCTTAGACCATGATATATGTCGTACAATTAAACACTTAACCCAAAAACACTCTTACTATAAAAAAATATGGCAATAAAATTATCTATATTGATATGTAGTTTAGAAAAAAGGCAACATCTTTTAAACAGGTTGCTTAAAGTATTATCTCCACAACTTCACAATGAGGTGGAAATGCTCATTAATACTGATAAAGGGGAAAAGACAATAGGCAAGAAAAGAAATGAATTGCTAGATTCGGCACAAGGTGAATTTATTACTTTTATTGATGATGATGATTTAATTAGTACAGATTATGTTTCTTACGTGTTACAAGGAATTAATCAAAATGTAGATATTGTGGGAATGACTGGAATTATTACTATTAATGGCAGATATCCCAGAAAATTTGTACATTCTATCAAATATGACCATTGGTATGAAGAAAATAATATTTTTTACAGATGTCCGAACCATTTAAATCCAGTAAAAAAAGAATTTGCTTTGCAGGTCAGATTTCCAGAAATTAATTTATATGAAGATCGATCTTACAGTGATCGGTTATATCCTATAATAAAAGATAAAAAAGAATTTTTTATAGATGATCCAATATATTTCTATGATTACCGGAGTGTAAAATGAGTCCTCAATTATCTATTCTTATACCATCTGTCCCATCAAGAAGAATGATATGTTATAAATTATTTGATAAATTAAATAATCAAATACAAAACAGAAATGTTGAAATTTTAGTTTTATTAGATAATAAAAAAAGAAGCATAGGGTTAAAACGAGATGCATTATTGCACATTGCCAATGGTGACTTTATTGCTTTTGTAGACGATGACGACGATGTATCTGATGATTATATAGACAGTATTCTTAATGCAATAGAAAGCAATCCTTCGGTTGATATTATTACTTTTAAACAGATTGTTCAAATTAATGGTGAAAATCCTTTTACTGTTGATTTTAGTATAAACCATGTAGACAATCAACAAGCGTATAAAAACAACCAGGGTTTATGGCAAGATTTGAAAAGAAGACCTTTTCATGTGTGCATATGGGCCAGAAGAATTGCATCTAAATATCATTTCCCTGATGCATCATACGGTGAAGATTGGCATTGGGCGCAAAGAGTATTATGTGAAGTAAAAACAGAAACTAAAATAGATAAACAGATACATTACTATTTTTACAATTCTAACATTACAGAGGCTGAGTTAATTTATCCTAAAGAGTAAATATGAGCTTAGATACTTGGACATTTGGCATTACAACTGGTGGAGATGCATACGATAGAGTGAATCAAATGATTGGCTCTATTGAGCATCAACGAATCCCCAATGATAAATATGAAATAATCATTATTGGTGGTCGTCCTATTGATCGTCAAAATTGTATCCATATACCTTTTGATGAAAATATTAAGCGTCAGTGGATTACTAAAAAAAAGAATATCATATGTCAAAAAGCCAAATTTGAAAATATTGTTTTAACTCACGACTATGTTATGTTTAAAGAAGGTTGGTATGATAATTGGATAAAATATGCGGATAATAATTGGGATGTAGCGATGAATGCTATTAAGAATGGTGATGGAACAAGATATAGAGATTGGGTCACAGATGAACCTTTATGGTTAATTGATTATTATTCTAGGGCATTTTTAAAATGCATGTATATTTCTGGTACATACTGGTGTGCTAAAAAATCTTTTATGTTAAAATATCCTCTCAATGAAAATAAATCTTGGGGAGAGGGTGAAGATGTTGAGTGGTCTAGAAACATTAGAAATTTTTGGAACTATAAATGCAATCCATACTCTATAGTGCAATTTGCAAAAAACAATATTAGTTGGATCAATCCAGATTTAACTTTTTCACAACAAATTAATAATTTTCAAATACATATTAAAAATGCCATTAATTACAATAATCCTGTTTGTGTTATAGAAGATCGTGGATATTTTAAACTGGAATGCAACCCCAATATTATAAGTATCAATTGTATGGAATTTGATTATTTAAGGCAAAGAATAAGAGAATTAAAACCACAGCGAACATTAATTATAGGTGGAGCAGATGGATTTTCTGCTTTTTCTATTGGCTGGGGGGCAAAAGATTATGGCGGCAGTGTCGTAGTAGTTGATCCTTTTGTGTTACCATGTTGCAATACTATCGAGGACATAAAGTATAATTTAAGTAATAAAATTATACAATATGATTGTGTTTCTCAACAATTAATAGAGTTTTTGAATATTCACTTTGAATTAAACAATATTACTGTAAAATCAGCTTACATAGAAGACTGTTTTCAGGAATTAGGGAAATATGACTGTATATTTATTGATACTACAGTTGTAGATAATTTTCGATTTAAAAATATTAATATTGCAAAAAACTTGTTAAATCATAAAGGCATAATTATAATTAATACCAGAAACAATCCTTTAAACGATGATGAAAAGAGTGCTTTACCTACTTATCACAACGCATACGGCAGTTTAATAGAAACTATATGATTCGATATATACTATATGATCTTGATGGTGTGTTAGTTGATGCTTGTGATTGGCATTATCATGCTTTAAATAAAGCACTAGACAAGTTTTACGGTTTTACCATACCTTATGATGAACATTTAAGGACATATAATGGGCTGCCCACAAAAAAGAAAATAGAAATTTTAATACAAAAAAAACTAATACCACCTGTAGTCAATGAGGATTTATTTTTGGAAAAGCAGAATTTTACAAAGCAGGAAATCATAAAAAATAGCTCTGCAGATAATGAAAAAATAGAGCTTCACTCTACATTGTTAGCCAAAGGTTTTAGGCTTGCTTGTGTAACTAATGCAATTAGGGAAACAGCAGAATTGATGCTGGACAGAACTGGACAACTTAGGTTTATGAAATTTATTATTTGCAATGAAGATGTTGTACATCCTAAACCTGATCCAATGCCTTATATAGCGGCTATGAACAGGTTTTCTGCATTACCGTCAGAAACATTAATTATAGAAGATTCAGATAAAGGATTTCAATCCGCTAAAGGCAGCGGAGCGTGGGTGTATAGAGTGGCAAATAGTAAAGGAGTGGTATTAAAAAACGTATTAGAATGTATCAACAAATATGAATAGTATATTTTTCCACGTTGCAACTATAGGTCAGTATAAACATATATTATCTGAAATAATAAATTGTATAAATATTTCTGGTTTAGAGGATTATGCAGATAGTATTAATTTAGGAATTGTTGGTACAGAACATATAGAATTTAAAAAAAACAAATACCACATTTTATATCAAAATAGCGACATTTCTAAATATGAGTTTTTAACTCTAAAAAAAATGCAAGAATTCTGTGTTAACAATCCTATCGGTAACGTTTTATACATACATACAAAAGGAGCGAGCACTCAAAAGAATATATGTATTGATGATTGGCGAAAATATATGAGCTATTTCTTAATTACAAAATACAAAGAATGTATTACATTTTTAGATGAATATGAAGCTGTGGGAGTGGACTGGAGAACCGATCCTGTTCCTCATTTTTCTGGCAATTTCTGGTGGGCAAAAGCTTCTTATATTGCTACTCTACCAGACATTGAATATCTTTCACGGCCAGATGCTCCTTACGTTTTATCTGTAAGGCACAATGCAGAGTTTTGGATAGGCATGAATAATCCAAAGGTTAAGATACTTTGGGATTGTGGAATTAATCAATATAATAGGCATTTATATAGATATGAACCAAAAAATTATGAAGGGAAAACATATGATACATAACTTGGCATCATATGAAGATTTTTATATTCTTAGGATTAAAAATGGATATACATAGCATAATTAATACTGTTTCTAATGTTGGGTCAAATTCTATATCTGTTTTTGGAGGTAACTATGAAGGAGGATATCAGCTTCAACAAGACCCTGTGGAAATCAGCCAATTCATATTAGACTTATTAAATACAAAAATAGAGAATTATTTAGAAATTGGAGTGGCTGCCGGGGGAACCACAAGATTACTTTGTGATTTTTTACAAATACACAATGTATATCTTATAGATTTAGGAGAACACCCATCTATTGTTGCAGCATATGATAATAATATAGCCAATCTTAAAAATAGCGGTGAATTACATACCTTTAAAGGTGATAGTCATTCAAAAGAAGCAGATCAATGGTTAAACAAATGTAATGTAAAGTTTGACTTAGTGTTTATAGATGGCGACCATAGTTATAATGGAGTTTTAAAAGACACAATGCTGGCTAAAAAATATGCTAAAAAAGATACGTTATTTGTGTATCATGATCATGCTTGCGTTTATGATGTAGGGCAGGTCATTGCTAATTTACAAAAGACCAAAGATTTTACGCTGTTTAAAACTTATGTTAATGATGGTCCTACAAAAAAAGGTGTTTCCCTATTCATTTACAAAGGATAAATATACTATTTAAATATACAGGTAATAATGGCTAAAATAAACATATACCATCTCTCATTGCGTCGTCCGCAAACAAATTTTGTTCTAACTCATTTTATGCAACGTATAAAACATAAGAAAGACATAAAGTTATTTTTCTTATGCGATTACAATATTTATACTAAAACATACAACACAGATTATGATAT